>Ga0228710_1002199_pt1 | contig 30501 bp, 19 predicted proteins | sample MedpolnodulmetaG_FD_177995 | JGI IMG/M metagenome (GOLD analysis project Ga0228710, IMG submission 177995) | Root nodule microbial communities from Medicago polymorpha collected in Santa Monica, California, United States - pink nodules | ecosystem: Host-associated > Plants > Roots > Nodule...
TTTTAACAACCCAAAAAAAAAAAAAGATTACGTGTATGTAAGTGTAAGTTAAAAACCTTATATTTGATGGAAAAAGGATTGATGTATAAGCGAGAGAAGTAGGGGTTGAGTGGTTTAATTGGTTTAAAGAAAAATGTTAATATAGCAATTAATATACTAACATTTAACATTAAAAAAAATAAGTAAAAGAATTTATATATCTAATGTTTTAAGATTTTACCTCAAGATATAATGGCCAAACTCATTTGTGTGATTATTCTTGATCTAATGTGCTGGTTCATCATAAAGTTTTAGGTTTCTCTAAAGTTTCAACAAGGAATATCTTTTGGATTCAAGAGCAAGAATAAGTACTGATATATTTTTTTGAAAGAAGTACTAATATATTTGTTGTTAGCAAAATGTGATACGAATTCGTGAAAGATCAAAGGTTTGAATGTTAAAGTTCAATGTGAAAAAAATATATTCTCATGACTACTTTTCAATATATTCTCACTTGTGTTTGAGGGTATACTCTTAGTTCATTATTATAAGAAAAAAAACTATATTTTTTATAATTTATTGAAAAATTGATGTATTTGATCTATATTATAGATCAGATACATCAGTTATTCAATAAATCTAAAAAATGGTTTTTAGTTATAATAGGTATTGTTTTAAGGGGAAAATACATATGACTATAATGTTTTATCATATTGTTGATTTTTTTTTTGGTATTTCATATTCTTCGAATTTTGTTGTTCACACATTGGTGGAATTTTAGGTTGTTACTTGATATTATTATCTGGATTATTTTTTTAACTTTGATCATGTTATTCTTATGCTCTTACATATGATTGTAAGGATTTGCTTTGATTTTCTTTTAAAAGCTCTTATGTGAAGTTATCTAAATGACAATATAATACAATTGCTCATAGTCTAGTTAGATAGCTATATGTCACGCACCCCTAAAAAAAAACTATATGTCACGTTATTCGTTAGTTTTTAAATTGAAATTTCAATATGCATCGAATATTTGATTATTTAAATACCCAAATTGTAACAAAAAAAATAAAAATACACCAATCATACTGACCAAAATTTAAGACAAGTGAAAAAAATGACAGAATCTATTTTGTTACAAATTCTTCATTGCTAGTAAATTAAAAATGATTTTTCACTTGGGATATCATAAGCTTAAATGATTTTTTTGGACAAAAATGTCACAAGCTTAGATGATGATATCATGAGAATAAATCAATGATGTTATAAGTACGATAGTGGGGAGCATAACAAACTAGCAAAAGAAAGCAAAACAAGCATTATAATTTGACCGAGAGATATTCTTCTCTTTGTAGTAAAAGACGAAAGGTTAACAACAAAAATAGTACTAAAATGACATTGAGGAGCATACATTAAAGATCCAAGTCAATACCACCTGACCAATCTAAGAGAGTTCTATTAAATTAAATTGTTAATTTAAACTTAACCGATCTTCTTAACTACTCCAAATTAATTTTATTCATTTTGGTTCCACTAGTGAAGTAACCAAAATTCATTTTAGATGTGTAGAATTGATTTTAACATGTTTGGTTTTTCTAGAGTTGAATTGATGAAATATATTGTTCAACTCACTTTTACATAAATTTATCAAAACATAAATTACTTTACCTTCAACTCAATTTTAAATAGAATCAATTTTACATAATCAATCATTTTTTTTTTAGGAAACATAATCAATCAACTTAGTATTAATTTTTCTCCCTACAGAACCAAATGTACATTTATGGCCAAATATCACGTTTGGTCCTTTTAGTTTGACAGAATTCTCAAGTTAGTCCTTTAATTTTCAAAAGTTTCAAACAGGTCATTTTAGTTGATAAACTATTTCATCGTTACCTCTGCTGTCAGTTAATAATTAATTGATGGATGTAGTCGTTAAGTTGTTGACTTGGATCAAAACGTTGTCTTTTAAAAGCTCCAGGGTGTCAAAACGTTACGTTTAATGGTCACAAATATCATTTTAGCACTATAAATGTCGTTTAATAGTGCTAGAAAGACATTTGTTGTTGTAAATAGTTGCGTTTCTAGCACTATAAATGATCATTTGTGACCATTAAACGTAGCGTTTTGACATCCTAGAGCTTTTAAAAGGCAACATTTTGATCCAAGTTAACAACTTAACGGCTACATCAACATCAGTTAAATGGATACTGACAACAGGGGTAACGGTGAAATAGTTTATCAACTAAAAGGACCTATTTGAAACTTTTGAAACTTAAATGACTAACTTGGGAATTCTGTCAAACTAAAAGGACCTAATTGAAACTTTTGAAACTTAAATGACTAACTTAGAAATTATGTCAAACAAAAAGGACCAAAAGTAATATTTGACCTTTATATGATCGTTTTAACTTAAAATCAGACACTGCTGGAAACTATGCTTTAATTAAACCTAAAACAATCTAGGCTTTAAATTTCCCTTTACATTTCCTCTTTTTTTTTTCCCTCCCATTTTCTTAAGAATCCATTTTAACAACAAATTAAAAACCTACAGCAAACCAACAAATTAATTGATGTATTGATCTATATTATTAATCAAATACATTAATTATTAAATAAATCTGATAAATAGATATTAGCTTATATTTGAGATAGAGTGAAATACTAAGTTTCTAAACCATTTGATCGATACATATGAAAAAATATTTATTAAAAGAAATCAATCTACCAAACAAATCTCAATTATCATGTGTGATTAACCTTTGGAGCTGAGCGCCAATGATATTTTATGTTCACAAAAATCTTCACCCAATTGTACGGCCAAGACGTAAGGCAAATAGAATTTATGTTGTCACAATATTTCAATCAGTGCTAGTAGCAGCTGGGAATAATATTGATTGAGTTTGACTAAAAATTCGGGTAGAGAATGAATTAGCTCAATCTTAGACTAAGATGATGTGACTAACTACGCTAGTGGGGAGCATAACAAACCACAAAAAGAAAGCAAATTACAATCAGTCTAATTTGATAATGACATTAGTTAATATTCAGCGCTCTTTCTTTTGGTACATGTTATGATGTTAATATTTTGTTTCTGATAGGAAGAGACCAGAGCAAACAATTGACATGGTGGGCCAAGGATGAATCCTAGCTATCAAAATTAGTAATTATAGTATGAGGATGTTTAGAGTCTCATTCTTGAGAGATTATTTGTTTGTTTAGTGTGAGTTATAATTATCATATTGAATGAAAGAGTAGAGATCGATTAACATATATATTATAATTGTGAGTGAATCCATGTTATATTAGTTAATTTTTTAAAACAATATAAAATAAATTCTCACACCAAACCTTATACAAGAATGTACACCAACAAAAACCTTATACAAGAATGCCCTGTTGTGGGATGTCCAATCAAAACAATTTGCTGAAGCAAATTTTCTTACCCAAAGTCTTCTATACATTTAATGCAAGATTGTGGTGAAACTTCTTATTTTTGGTTACTTTTTAATGGAATGCTTAAATGTATATGAGACTTCATGTATGAAAATTTGCCTCAACAAATTGTTTTGATCAAATATTCCACATGCATGTGGGTCCTACACAATGTTCACCAACTTGAACTAAATATCCTTATCTACAATAGTGAATCCACATGCCTTGATGAGAGAGGTAGTATAGCTCATATGTTTGATCATGCTCTTATATTTTGATATTCACATATTGGTTCTTTTCTCATGTTGCAAGATATATGCCCTGTCAGAGTAACTATGACGTAAGCTTCATTTGATGATATATTTTAATTTCAGTTTCTTTTAAGAACTCATGAATTTTTCTAATACAAATGCTCGTAGTCTAGTTAATATAACTATATATCATACTATTCCTACGTTTTTTTAATTGATATTTTAATATGCATTGAATCTTTGATTATTAATGAAATATTGCGAACTTTTACTTAAAATCTAATTAACCATAAAATTAAAGCATTGACTATGTTTGGTTCTACTATGAGAAAGATAAATTTTGAGTGAATTTCTTACGGCAAAAATGGAGTTTGAATACTGATACATGTTTCGATATCTTTTAACTGAACAATAAATTAAAGTGTAAAATTTGAAACTACAATTTCTAACTTCAAATAGAATCAACTTTCAACGTAAAATCAATTATACACTCGACGAACCAAACATATTAAAGTCATCAATTTAGCACATGTTTGGTTTTACAGTGGACAAAATTGATTTTGATAGAATTATTTTAACAAAATTGATTTTAGATAAAAATGATTTGAACTTAATTGATTTATGTTTAGATACATTATCCTTAAAGTGATTCTTATCAATTCATGTTGTTTGGATAGTTTGGGTCAAAATTACTTTTAGATGTATAACATCTAGAATTAATTTTAACTCCTTCAAATGTGTAACCAAACATACACTTCATCTAGTAACCACCTAACCCACGTTAGCTTTTGCTACTTTTTCTTAAATGCATGTTTGGTATTACGATGGATTTGCCAAAATCTTGATAGATTATTGTGATTTTTTATCCTGTAAATACATCTCGATTGCTCAACTGTTTTGGTGATCTCAGGAGGTTTAGATGCCAAATTGGTTGCTAGAGGCAGAACCCTTACGGAGAAACAATTTCGTTAAAAGACAATTTTAAGATTCAACAAAAAAATTATTTTCAAGTTTCTTTTTTTAAAGATATCCATTGTCATCTCTACACAATGTCCAATCTATCAATTTCAACATTTGTCACTTGAGTTAGAACTTTTGAACTCTATAATTGATTTATTCTCCCATAAAAATATAAAAGACAAATGCTTTATAGATAAAATATTTTAAGCTACCCATTACACATAGAGTGGTGATCGGTTGACCATCATAGATATGTCACACATCTCTTCTACCATCACATACAAATGTGACATATGGTTATGTAGCCCTCACCATCTCACATAATACTCTCTTTCATATAGGGTGAAATTATTTCAATATCATTTTATGGAAGTAGGATGTCATCATAACATTGTTGTTACACTTAATAGTATGCAGTTATTAATCATAAGTCATAATATGACGATAGAGACTCGTAACAACTTGGTACAAAAGTTTCATAGTGCATGAATTTCGTGGAAAATGGGAGTTGATGCTGTGGAAGATTCTTGTCATATAATTCTTTTCTTACGCGGTAAATGCTTTAGAATGAGCAAATCCACTTCATTAAGTATTATCCAAATATACATATACTACGTAAAATCGTACATTCTCTTGGTGACCAGTTTCACACATAATTAGTAAATTAGTAAAAGAGACAAAAAGAAAATAAAATTTCCTTAAAAAAAAAAGAAAATAAAATTAGGAAGAGTCAAAATTAAGCATATCTATCCTATAGTGACTAAATTTCGCTCAAGTTTTATCCAATTTTCCCCGTCCTAAGGAGCCCGTGGGATTCAACTAACTTGAATTTTTTTATACATGATCTAATTTTCAAAAAATAATATATAACTATTTTCAATTGTATTTGTATGATCAAATTAATAATATGAATATATAACTCTCATTTTATTATCTTTGAATTTGTATTTACATCAATACTAGATAAGATATACATTTATATAATCAATATATTAAATACACTACATGTTTTTCCATAATATCCACACAAAAAAATTTAATACTTCTGGCCCTAATCATAAGCCATTTCTTAAAAGAAAAGTATCACGGATCCAATAAGTCTGAATGCAATTTACTAAATACATTAATTATTTTTCTCCAACTATATATCCTTAATAATAATATTATACAAAATAAATAAATATTGAACACACATATATACACACAAGAAGATCGAGTACTATATCCATTAAAAATAAATAAGTTTTAGTACCAAAATTATTTACAATTTATAAGCACAGTGACAAACGTTTAGATGAAATTACACAAACCATTTTTAATTTAACTATGGTCTTGACTTCAAACTCAAGCTTAAACATGCAATAACATCAAAAACCTACTGTTTGTTACCCATTTAAATTCCACAAGAATCGATGTATTAATTTTTATAATTGTGTGTAGAATAACATGGTTTACATCAAAATAAATATGTATCTAAGAAGCACGGATACGGACACGGACATGCTAACACCGTTATTAATTTGAGAAAATAACATAATTCTGTGTAATATATGTGTCGGTGTCAGACATGACACATATCTGACACCGGGACACACCTAATCTGAGGAGTGTCCCCCTTTGCTAAGTAGATGTGTACACGTTATTTATATTATTTTATATTTGAAAAGTGTTGAATCAACTATAAAAAGGAACTGGGATAATAGGTGATCAGCAACACAGGGTAGTACTAGACAGTTTCCTTCCCATATTTTGTTTTTGTTGAGCTAAAGCCAAAACTAGCCTATGATATTATGATCAACCTCAAAACTCTCACACACACTATTTCCAGCATTACAAATTCATGCTTTAGCTTCTGAACTCTGAGCAATCACCACTTTCTCTCTCTCATTTTGTTATTACAAAAACCAAAACAAATTTCAAAACAAAACAAGACAAAAAAACAGAAACAGTCAATGACAACCTTATTTCCTCCGACTCTTGACTATGTTCCTGTTGGATTCAGATTCCGACCAACAGATGAAGAGCTTGTAAACCACTATCTCAAAAACAAGTTACTTGGTAATGATTCCATCGTCAACAATGTTATAGCTGAAGTTGATGTATGCAAGTATGAACCTTGGGACTTACCAGGTAAAAAAACCAAACAAACCCCATCATTATTTTCTCATAAAAATGCAACCTTTTTAATGTTTTTCATCTTTTTCAGCTTGTTCGGTTGTAAAATCAGATGACCCAGAATGGTTTTTCTTGTGTCCTATTGAATACAAGTATGCAAAGAGTAAAAGGTTTAAAAGGACAACAAAAAATGGTTTTTGGAAAGCTACTGGAAAGGACCGGATGATTAAGGTTAGGGGTAGCAATAATATTATTGGGATTAAGAAGACACTTGTTTACTATAATGGTCGTTTTCCTGGTGTTAAAAGCAGCTGGGTGATTCATGAGTATCATGATACCACCTTTGAAGATAACCAGGTTTGTTTTGTTACAACAAAGGTTTTAAATGAGTTTATTTGAGTTATTATTTATTTATTTAAATGAGTATGACAAAACATGAGTTTATTCAGGATTTACTATTTTCCTATCTGATTGGCTGTTCCGAAATTTTATGTTTATTGGATTCATTGTTTGAAATTTTGAGTTTTGAACCCTTTTTTCTTTTGGTATCATATTTGTTAGAGGAGCAACTAGTAATAGCAGATTAAAGAAAACACAAATCACAAACAACGGAACATGATCTTTTATTTACAAAGACTGTTTTTGAGATAAAGTTTTTGTTGAAATGTTATTTTGTTGTATGACACACCATACCAAGTCACTCTTTCAGTTTTTGAATTTTAATAGGACTGTTGAAGAAATAAGTTTATGATTTTGAAGCATTAGTTTGTTTTGTCTTGGTATTTATTTGTATAAATTCCATAAAATAAATGCTGATTATCATCCGAAATTTTGTAGAGGACTTTTGTTTTATGTCGCTTGATGAAGAAAGCTGAGAAAAAAGCTGAAAAGGAAGCTGATACAGATATATGTGATGAAGGGGAGCCAAGTAGACGCATGAGTTCCGATGATGAAAATCGAGAAATTTTTGAAGGAATTCCTGATGTAAGGAGTTCATCCTTGATAAATGATTAATAGAAATTTTGCAAACAAAGTTTTGGCTTTAAACCTTTCTACATGAAACTTGCTGAGCAATTTTACTTGTTTTATAGGTGAGTGATACTTTGGCAGAAATAAATATGGAATCAATATTTCAGGCACAGGCAGAAAAATACCTCCCTTCAATCTCTGAAAATGAGCAGGAAGTATCCATCCCAAACTCGCCACTTCACGATGCCTATTTTAGAAATGACAACATCATTGTTCAAAGTCTGTTTGAAACTATTGAAGAGGAAGATAAGTTCGTCAATTCAATGATTACTGACGGGGATTTGGACAACGGTCATGTCCAATCCGAGTCGTTGAAAATGGTCTACTATGGAAGCAGTGACACAGATGCTGAAGTAGTCTCTACGCCGGTAAATATATATTGTTCAAAGACCAAATGATATTAAAGTGTGTATCTGTTATTAGTGAACCATCCATTTTGGTGAAATGAGTTTTACGTTTACCACATTTTAGCAATGCTAGGTGATTTTCTTTTATAGATTGTGAAATAGTACTTGGATGAAATAACATGTCTAGGTTGAGTTAGTTTTGATGTTTTTCTTTAATAGATTCAGAAGTACTCTTTTCTTCATACTGTGATGTGGCTGTTATTCTCTTCCTTTTGAAATGCTCCTAGAATGAACTTTCATAATGTTTATTTTCTTCTACAATTTTACAGTGTGGCGATATTCTTGATACTTCAACGACATTTCTTGAACATCCTAGTTCAGGCGAATACTATGCATCAAAATTGTTGAAATCAATGCATGGTAATGTTCATGGAAGCACCTGTTTTCTATCTTTTAACAATGGTGAAATCGAAGACAACAATGAGAGTACCTTCCGAGATGATTTTGGGGGATTAGAGGCATCCTCTTGTGATTCAACTGCAGATATACCTTTGGAGATGATTAATTGTATTGAAATTTCTAGTTCACCTTCCACTCTAAGAAAACGCAAAAACCAGTATCATCCAAGACCAGCCATCTTCATGTCAAAAAGAGCTGCTTCAAGACGATCTTGAGGTATAAAAACCAAGCAACTGAACTAAGAATGAAGAAGCCTATCTTGATCAAATGATTCATTTGAAGCAAATTTAATTCTAACATATTAGACCATGAAGTGTTAGCTTAGTGGTAAGAGTTTGATTTTATAACCTCAAGAGACAATAGTTCAAATTCCTGTAGGAACAGTTGTAAAATGGTCATTAGAACCACTTTAATTAATGATAATTTCCTTATTCCTCAATTTTAGTTTTTGAACATACCAATGATAGTTACATGCTAAATACGGTTTATTGTGAACTTCTGATAAAGAATTGCTTATTGTAAGATCAGAAAATCAGTTTAGTAGCTTATTGTAATATTGAGACTCTGCATAGAGAATGTGACTAAATTTTTCTTCGAAGATTGTTGTCACCATATTAGTTTATTAGCCCAAATTTGTCCTTCTATATTACTACTTTAGTTTTCTGTAAAGACAATTGTGATGACATTTAAATGTTTGAGGGATTAATTTGGTGATCAATTTAGGGTCTTAAAGTTTGCACAATGTGAATATTGAAGGTAAATAAATTTATTTTGTTTGATGAATTTAGAATGTCTCTTTGAAGACGAACTTTGTTTTATTGTAAGTTGCATCATTGTAAGGCCATGTGATTTCTATCTAGTGACACAGAAAAAGTCCAGAAGCAGTGTTATTGGTTTTGAAGAAGGGGAAGATGAAGAAGTTTCCTTGGTGCCAGAGTAGTGATTCTTGGAATCCTATAAAGTATTCTAATTGTCGGAAAGTGTTTTTCAGCATGAATTGCATTAAAGAAAGAGTATATGATTATCTGTGACATCATTATCTGCTGTGAGTATATGATTAATTTTTTGCTTGATTTTGTTCTAACTGTACAGGGTCATTTGTTATCAACATTGTATATGATAGACTATAGTATTTGGAAAATTCTGAAGCTTGGATATTTGAAAACTGTGCTATGATCTGCCTTACAGGTTCTGGCTTTGATTTCACATCACACTTGTTCTACTGCTCACGCGTCCTCTGCTATCAGATCTTTGTTTTGTGCTTGTATTTGTTTTAATTTTGCTGCCATATCAGCAATTGCTGCCATCGGCTCTCCGTTTGTTGTTCATTATTGAAACAGAATGATCAGCACTTCTAGGGTGTCCTCTGGTTGGACTCTCACCGATGAAGCAACAGATCATGGTGCGCCAACTGAGGAAGAAGACATACTACAATCAAGCATTCAAAAGATTGATGATATTGATAGTGGCAACACTAAATGATCCTGAAAGAGATTCTTAAAGAGAAACTTGTGAACAATTTTTGTTCACGATCTCAAGCGAGACAGAAAATCCAATGAAGAAAAGACGCAGGATGATAATTGGACTAATGTAACACTCGATGAAGCTAAAATGATCTTCTGGAGAATTATTCCCTCCATCCATGTGTCTAGTGTACTTGAAATATAATGCAAAAATTTATATTTCAATAAAATGCAATGCATAGCAAAATGAACCAATGCCCTATTGAACATAAATGGCACTGAAGCATCCGCTATCTCTCTACACACACAATACATATCGAATGAGATGTGCAGTAGCCAATACTCATTCAATGTAGGATTGTGTGCTGAAGAGTTTGTTTTTTTATTCTATTGATCACACTGACATAATGGACACATCTTGTCCGTTTGATTAGAGGAAAGGAAAAAGACGATTTTAAACATTTGTTGTCCGGAGAGGATGTGAGCAAAATTCCTGTTGAGCCAATATTAACCCACCTTCAAAAATGAAAATTTGAAGGAGAGAAATTATTTGCTTCAAATTTAGACGTATATATATTTTTATATAATACGATTGAGTATTGCAAAGGCGACAAAACTAAATTTACACACTCCCTAAAAAAAAAAAGTAAACTTACATCAAGGATCTTTGATTTGGTAGGATCAGATTTCTTCAGTAAAATGTATATTTAAAAAAACTTGCATACTATCTATGAAACATATTTGACAACTCGCAATAGCAACTCAATAACCCATCAATTCATTATTTTGATTGATTGAGTCATAAGTGAAGAATTGAGGTTAGAATTTTAATAATAATCAGAATAAAGATGCATATGTTTAGAAGATGAATAATCCTATCCCTTAAGAAGATTAATCTCATGTTTGCTGAATAGAGGGATACCCTAGTGAGTCCATTCCTTTGATATATAAAAAGAAAATCCCATTCAGTTATATTCCAACGAACCCAATAACTTTCCAAACAAGTCTTCTTTTTTCTCTTCTCCTTCAATCAAGCATCATCATCAAGAAAATGAGGAGCTTCTTGATCTTCAACCCATGGATCGTAGTTGCATTCATTGTAGTCCTTCCCGTTCTTCTCTCTCTCAGAAATCCACGAGGAGAACCAGAACCAGAAAACACCATAACACAAACAACTTCATTTTCTTTCTCTTATACTTCTTTTGGTTCAGTGAAGTTAGCTAATACATCTCCATTTGATTTCAATCAAAGAATCAGAGATGGTTCCAATCTTCAATACAATTTCTATAAGGATTCTTGCCCTCAAGCTGAGAATATTGTTCTTTCCGCTGTTGCCGATATTTACTTTGATCATAGAGACCTTGCACCTTCTCTTCTTCGTCTCTTCTTTCATGATTGCTTCATCCAGGTTCCTTTTTCTTTTCTGCTGTTTTTCATGTATTTTGCTTTTGAATCATAAAGATTACTTGCAATCCAAGATTATGAATTTGGTCTTTTTGTGTTTTGCATCCAATAGTAAATGAGTCTTGATTGATTATGAATTTTGATCCTTATACATGTCTATTTCTTGTTGGTTTTGTTTGTTAAATTATCTTCTTGGTTTGATAATGGTATTCATTTTCTGTTCTAACTACTTGTGATGTTGCTGAATCAGGGTTGTGATGCTTCCTTGCTGTTGGAGGACAATGGTGATAGAAACAGTTCCTATGAGAAGCATGCTATTCCAAATCAAACTTTGAAAGGTTTTGGCAAACTTGACTTGATTAAGGAGGAGGTGGAACAAGCATGTCCCGGCGTTGTCTCTTGTGCTGACATACTTGCTCTTGCAGCGAGAGATTCCGTTCTTTTGGTTTGTTCCTAACATATTTCTTCTCTTAAAAGCTCTGAATTATTCTGATGTGTTTTGGAATTTCTAGCCTGCAAATTAAGGACATGTTTACTTAAAAAAAAAATTTCAGTTTTCATTTTCTAAAATTTCTTTTCGTTTTAAATTGTTAACATTGCGATGGAAAACTTGTATAGTGAATAATTTTGATAGAGAGAAAATACAAGGATAGTTAGGGATATTGCACTTTTAGAATTTCGAAAATTTCTTAAAATGTCGAAGCTAGTTATCCTTAGGGGTATCAATGTTTTAGTAAGTTAATAATTTTTGCACTTATGATATTTATGGACATGGCCATGGCAGGGTGGTGGGCCTTTCTATCCAGTTTTAACAGGCAGACGAGATAGCCTGCAATCGTTTTTTCAGAAGGCAACTGACCAAATTCCAAGGCCTGACAATAACATCATGCACACACTGCACCTCTTTAATCTTAGAGGATTCAACGCACGGAAACAGTCAGCCTCCTCGGTATATTACTTTACACTTATGCATTTGTGATTATAATATGAAAAAGGTTTTTATCGCGGCCGCATTGCAATCTTGTTCTTGCAAACTGTTGACCTGATGCGACCTCAACTGTGGTCACAAAGACTTCAAAAACCATTATGTCGCAGCTGAAATTGCGATCAAACTTTTTATAAAACCTTGAATATGACTAATGAGATCTGTTGGTTTCTTGATAATCTGAAGGTGGACTCAACATTGGAAAAATAGGTTGCGATTTCATTCACCAAAGGCTGTACGACTTTCAAGGAACAGGGCAACCAGACCCGAGTATACCTTTCAATTTCCTCAGTCAGATGAGGCAAAACTGTCCTGACATCATTAAGAATAATGTCAGCAGCAACAGCACGTTTTCGACGTTTACAGTTTCAAAGCCAATGAATGTTCATCACTCTAATAACAAAGGGATGTCATACATGCAAGCATTGTCATCTGTAGTGTCATCTGCAGCATCTTTTACTATGAGAGTTTGTTGAGAGGAAGAGGGTTATTGTTTGCTGATCAACAGCTGATGGCTCAAGAGAAGACAGCCAGATTGGTTTCTGCTTATGCTTCAGATGATGGATCAACCTTTCGGATGGATTTCGCAAGGGTTATGTTGAAATTGTCTAACCTTGATGTTTTGACTGGAAATCAAGGTCAGGTTCGTCTGAATTGCTCTCGTCTCGTAAGCTCTTAAGTGAGTTGGTTCATATATTTCCTTCTTTCTGGTTTAGCAAATTTGTTCCCTTCCTATGTAAGTTTCTCACACACATTTGAGGGTAGTATTAGAGATATAGGTTAGATAGCATTAGTCATAAAGTAGTATATATAGTTGTAACCACCTCATTAGAAGTTATCTCTTATCATTTGTAATATTCACTTTTATCATCAGTAGAAAGACTCTCTTAGTTTTCTCCTCATTCCTTTATTGGATATCATGTTTCCTAACAGGTAGTTTTGGCCATGTATTAAATGTTTGCAGAATTTTGTGGTATTGTGTTAAATCTTTACTCTAGTGTTGCAATAAATATCAATAAATCAAAGTGTTCTGTTATGCCTTATTAAAACTTGGATTCCAAGGTATTGAAGTATATGATAGAAAGAATGGATATAATTTAGCACCTAAATTAATAATTGGCTATAGGTTAATCTCCTCTCACATTGGTATCGTGATGAGTGTGGTCTGATACTCAAAGAACTAAGAGATATTTGAATATCCACTATAGTCCATTTTCATCCATCTTACTTGTAATTGCAAATTGGAATTCAGTTTTTAACGTGAACTTAACTATTCTTCTAAATTAGTCCAAATTGATTTTATACATTTGAAGATTGAAAATATAATTTTTTTTTATTTTCTAAAAAACAATAAACATTACTCACTTAATTAATGTAGGAAAACTAAATAAAGTGAAATAAATTTATATTCAAAATTTTATCATATAGTACGGTATAGTTAAAAATAATGTGTCAAACCAATAATTGATTGATTTAAGTGATATGAGATTTGAACCCCTTAAATAAATGGTCTGAATGTAAAAACTTCATACTATTAATTAACATGGTAATAAACTTCATACACCATTCAAACAGCCCCACACTTTAGGGTTTATATTATTTTCAATTTATCTTAACACACATACACACCCCCAATGGGTCAAGACACAGTCAGATGAAACGATTTGTGATAATAAACTTGAAACTTTCTCCAAAAGACAAATTATTTTTCTAAGTCTTCTTGTACGAAAAATTTGTCATAGTCTTATTTGTTTTTATAAGTTTTTCCAAAAAACTATTTTTCTCAAATTGATTGCAACAACGAACAAAATATGCATAGTTTCCACAATATTATTATATCACTTTACATAAACAATTTTTTATTTTATTTTTATAAAAACTTGAGACTCGTTATCCACAAAATCGTCTCTTTAAACATCAACTTGTTTTTTCAAATGTTAACAAAAAAAAGTAGTATTTCCAAGATTTTTAAAATAATTTAAACATTTTCTCCTCGTGTATATATACAGTTCGGCTTCACCCAAAATCATCCCAAAAAACCTCTTAAAATTATGCAAACGTATTTTAGAAACTTCAAATCTTTAAGTCCTAAATTTTTTTTCCTTCTGATTTCACAGCTTTCTTCAGATTTTTCACAATATTCAACTTCTCAAAAATTGAATTTTTTTTCTTTTTCACAAAACCATCACCTTTATTCACTTGAATCTTTGTACAAAATTAATGGATTTTAATCAACAATTGAAATAAAATGATCAAATTGTTGATCAACTTTTAGCTTACCTAATTTTCAAAATTGAGATTTTCAACTCTTAAGCCAAAAATTCATTTTAACCCTAGGTCTTAGTCTATCTCCATCCTTTGGTTTCATTGAAACAAGTTTTTTACAAAAAGCACATCCATCCACATTAGTGGTAGTCGTGGCCTAAAGAGAAAAGGGAGAGAATTGATTTTTTTTATTAAAATATGTTTATTTGCATATCAATGGTAAGAGGATAATAAAAGAGTAGAAACCTTTGTCAAACAAGCTTAGTTTTAAGTAAAAAAAATGCGGAAGCTTTTAATATTAAAGAATTTTTAGAGAGGAAGTCGTTTTGTGATTTTAAAAGAGAAGGTGAAAAATAGGAATAGATAGGGGAGAAAGAGGGGTTGGTTTTGACGGAGAGAAAAAATTCCAAGTAATTGTCATTGAAGGTTGGATAAATTATTTTCAATTATTTAAGTACAATTTTTAAAAGTAAAATGAGAAAAATGCTACTGAATGAGTTGAGATTTGTTCTATTTAGGAGAAAGATAAACACAAATGAATATTATTGAGATATAGTATTTAATAAGTGTATTTCAATGATGGATCCAACTAATCTTTGAATCAAATTGACAATAGATGGATGATGGGTAAATTGAGCAAATCCGAACTCCTTTTGCGCATTCTTTTTTTATTTTTTAATTAATATTTTTAAGATACTCTCTCCGTCCCAAATTGTAAGTAAAAGACTCCAATCACATTTATTAAGAAAACTAAAACATAAGACTTTGGAGTATAGTTTTTTGTGTTTTCTTTGGAATAAGTTTCATGGCTAGATATAAAAAACAATTTTTATTGGCTATATGTTATGGAGAAAATAGAAGAGAGAATATGTAATTTGCATTTAATTTCATGAGAACAAGCAAAAGTTTTTCTTAGAAAATATGATTTTTTTTTTAAACAAGATTAAATATAATAAAAATTTATCTTTTTTCTTACATTTTAGGATAAAGAAAATGAGTTTTTTTTATATATATTTTGGAAAGGATGGAATATTTGTTAGCATGTAATTTGAAATAATAAGTGAATAAAGAATCCAGTTACGAGAAATTAGAAACCTACACCCAATTATTCGAACTAACAGACCAAAACTGAAGACAAGTGAAAATTAATGACAAAATATGTATTGTCTCATAGTAGTTATCACGGTGAGACATGGTGGGCCATGAAACCTAGTGATAGTTTGTTCAAAACCTAACTAGTACTAAGATAGTAGTAGTGGCTAAACTACCAAAAGTAGGCAAAATACGCATTGGAAATTGACAAAGATACATTCTGCTTTTTGTGGAAAAAGGTGTAGCAAATAATTGACACAGTGGCCAAGGATGAAACCTGGGGATCAAGAAAAAGTTATCATAGTGAGAAGTGTCTTGGGAATTAAGAGCAAGAATAAAATACTCCCTCATCCTATAGGATTTTTTTATTTTGTTTTGTAGACGAGGTAATTTATGAGAGCCATGACTCAATAATTTACTAATATTCTCGATGTTCACATTGGTGCAAGTTTTGGATGGTTGCTAGCTATTATTTGGATGATGAGTTGTCACTAGTATCATGTTACTCGTATTTTCAAGCTAGATTCAAAATTTGTGGTAGAATTTTTATTTTTTTTTATAATGAATGTAATTACATTATTGAATTTGGTGCTCTAACATAGGGACACACATGCTTTATAATTACATGTAAAATAAATTACTTTCAAACAAAAAATATGGAGTACAAATAGGATTTGAGAGTAATATGCCCAAGAGCATGATTGGAGAAGTTTTTAAAATTCCAGGATGTGACTTGGGTGCAGGGGGCAGCATTTGGGTTCACTACACTACTTAGGGTGTGCATGTTCTATTTCCAATAGCATGATTGGTGTAGTTTTTAAATTAATGAAAATTTGCTCTCTCATGGTAAGAGATTTTTTCTTTTAACAAGCTAAAATGGAATTAAATTACCAAAAGTAATTCAATACAAGGTGTATAAAAGAGAATCATTTAAAACAATACAATGTTAGTTCACCGGTGGCGCAAACGCAACCACCGTGGTTTCAGATCCCTTCAAAAAATAAAAAGACTTGATATAGTCATCCACTGATACAGATCAATGTTTTACAACTCAAGAGTTTACCTCAGCTCGTTTTGCCTAGGTAAACTCGACTCGAGAACTCGTACGAGTTTACCTAAAATTAAAATTACGTAGAATTTATTATATGCATGACATATATAAGCTAATATAATATTGTAAATAGACTAATAGTGCAAAATATGTCTTAATTACAAAGACAAATTATATCAAACTACCATAGTAAAACGTTATACTAAACTTATCATCAAAATACAAAAATTAACGCACAAAATCATAAGTTTCATAAGTCTCTAAAACCATCCATAAAACCATCCAAAAAAAGAAAGTTTCACAAGTTCCTAAAGTTGTTAATAAAACTATCTAAAAAATAAACTAGTTAATTAATTTCTTCAAAAGGTCAACAAACACCACCACCGCAACCCTAATCAGCGTCGAAATTTGAATTTCCACCGTCAGAATCGCAACCCTAAATGGTATGTGCTCCTTTTTTCATGGTTTGAGAAGTTAAAGAAGAAAGAAAAAGAAACGTTTCATCTTAGGAACAACGTGTTACTGTAAAGATAACTACTCCCTCTATCCCAAATTATAAGCAAAAAAGACCAACTTTTATTATATTTAATTATGTTTTTTCAAAAAATTATCTTTTTCAAAGGAAAATTAAATGCAAAGTGCATTCAATTTGCTCTCTTTTTTATTTTCTCTATAATCAACTACAAATGAAAATTGTTTTTGCATCTTTCTATAAAACTTATTTTAAAGATAACACAAAAAACTATGTTACAAACTACTATGTTTTAGTTTTCTTAATAAGTGTAATTTTTTTTTGTTGCTTATAATATGGGACGGAGGGAATATTTAGTAAACGTTTCACTCTTTGGGCTTGTAGAAAAGGAATTGGGTTTTGAAAAAATGGCCCCAAAAAAGTATCGATTTTTTTTTTAGGTGTAAACTCGTAAAACTCGGTAAACTCAGTCGAGTTTACCGAGTTTTAACTCGGTCAAACTCGTCAAGCCTTCCGATTTTACCAGAAATCGAGTTTACCTCCGAATTAACACTATTTTGGTACCTAAAAACGTAAAATCGAAGAGTTAACACTCGATTGACGGAACATTGATACATATTCCTTATGAATCAAATACTCACTTTTTAGGGAATACGTTCAACGTTTTTGGCATTTATGTGAAAACGGAAATCTTCCTCCTTTGTCTTTGATTTTGAGTACTATTTGGAGGGAAAAAAAATTGACCCTTGAATGTAAGCCTTTTAAATTTCAAGATGTCCTTCCCCGTCTCAATTCATAAGCAAACTGATTTTTTTTAAAAAAATTATAAACAAAAAAGACCAACTTATATTATATTTAATTATGTTATTTTAAAAAATAATCTTTTTCAAAGAGAAATTGAATGCAAATTGCATTCATTTTGCTAGCTCTTCCTTTTATTTTCTCTATAGTTAATAACCAATGAAAATTGTTAATAAGTGTGAAATGATTTTCTTTTTTAATAATATTTATACAAAAATTAAACACATTAAATACAGCAGTTGTGTATAGATAGGCAAAGAGGGAGTTTCAATGAAAACTCTCAAAAGTGGTCATAAAAAAAAAAAACGAAACTTCTCAAAATATTTTTACCAATAAAATAACAACACTCTGCACGTCAGTATCATAGCCTAGTATTGTACCCAAAAAAAGAAAAGAAAGAAAACCTAATACTGTGACGCAAACACTCTAAACAACTTCTTCTTCTTCAAACAATGGAGACCTCAACTTCAATGCCTATAGGTTATAGATTCAGACCAACAGATCAAGAACTTGTGAGTCACTACCTAAATCACAAGTTGCTTGGTGATGATTCTATTGTCAACAGCATAATAGCTCATGTTCATCTTTTAAACTATGCACCATGGGATTTACCGGGTAAGATAAATATTCTACCTCCTCAATGCAAAAAATAAAATAAAATACATTTTTTCCTACTTTAATGGGGTTATATTAAATGGAGGATTTTTTTTATTTGTTTATTTTATTTTTTTTTGCAAAAAGAAGGTGATTGGAAACTTCCCCGTCAGTGGCGGATCCAGACCCTAAGTCAGGGGGAGCGGTTATGGTGCATAAGGAAATCCTTATGCACCATGCATAAATCCCAACATAATTGTACAGTCATTCATCACCACTGGAAACCAAACAAAACAAAACAAAACGAATCAAACGCGGAAACAAACTGAATCATCACCGTCATTTATCATCATCACCACTGGAATCTTCAATCTCATCATCAACACCGTCGTTCATCATCATCATCGTACCGGAATGCCAAACCCATTTTGTTGTGGAAATGGTTTCTGTGAGTTGTACTCCAAACCCTTTTGTTGTGGAAATGGTTTCCAGAATCTCCAATCTCATCATCAACACTGCCGTTCATCATCATCATCGTACCGGAATGCCAAAACCATTTTGCTGTGGAAATGGTTTCTGTGAGTTGTACTCCAAACCCATTTTGATGTGGTAATGGTTTCCAGAATCTCCAATCTCATCATCAACATCGTCGTTCATCATCATCACCGTCATCGTCACCGTACCGGAATGTCAAAACCATTTTGTTGTGGAAAACCATTAGATGTACTTAATGGTTTCCAGTAGTTGTACTCCAAAACCATTAGATGTATTTAATGGTTTCCAGCAGTTTCCGTGCAGTTATGGTGAAAATCACGAACTCGAATCCACAGTTCCACCTCCAAACCCAGAACCATCACAACCCACTTCAGAACTCCCCAAGAACACGAAGAAGAAGCTAGTGAGACAACAAAGATGGGAAGCAAAGAAAGCAGAGAAGAAAGCGGCGTCGAAGGAGTAGAAGAAGAAGGAAACCGAACGGAAATGAAAGGAATGGGAACAAAGTTAAAACCTAGACCTACACTGTTTGGTTGTTTATCTCTGAAAACCGAGTCCGGATTTTGATTATAGAAGGAATAGGATTTTTAAAAGTGAAAAAAATTGAAATCGGAGCCATTTCCTACTATTCCGGCGGCGGCGCCGCTGCCCTAGGGCGGCCGGCCACCGCGCCGGAGGTGTGTAGAAGATGAAGCTTCATCCCATATCAGTTTCTCAGAGAGAGTGTGAGAGAAAATCTGTTTTTCAAAAGAGTAGAGAGAGAAATGACAAACACAAAATGAAAGAAATCTGATGGTTGTGAAGTGTTTATGCACGGTGCATAAGGAAATGGCTTATGCACCATAACTTTTGCCTAAGTCAGGGGGTGCAAAAATTTCTTACTACAAAATTTTGATTTTTATCTCAAAATATCCACACATCTTAGTCCTCCAAATTATTTTTGCCTACACAATTGGTCTTGTTGTTACATCAATGTTGTTTCGACTTTATTTATTTTATTTTTGTTCAACAATATTTAGAACATTATAAAAAAATAATATCATGAAGATGGCTTAGTGGTTTAAAAACTACAAAAATATTTATCTCATTCTAACATTTATCATTTAGAACTTAAAAGTGTAATATCATCATTAATAAGTAGATAATGATCATATATATAGTCTATATAAAGAGAGAAAAAAAATGCTAACAAGTACTTTAAAGACATGATCTAAAATAGCAAGTAAATGATCATAAAACTTGTATTTTCAATGCATAAAAAATTAAAGTGTTTAACTTTTTTAATGAATAATTTTCTAATTAAAAATCTTTAAAAAGTGTCCTTAATTAATGCACTCGTTATTCGTTAGTGAAACCCAGAAAAGAAGGGATGACAATGGGTATCTTATGGGTAGGGTATTATAATGCCCTTTCCCATATCCACGTTTGTAAAAAAAATACCTGTACCCAAACCCGTACCCTTGTGGGCAGCACCATTAGTGTCCTTCTCCATACCCTATGGGTACCCATGTGCACATACCCGCACCCATATCTGCACTTTAATTATAAAAAGACAATAAAAATATCACAATTGAAATAAAATTATGGTTCAAAATTTTTCGAATCAACTCATAAAATTGTACGAATCGTAGTATTTAACAAAATAAAAAACATCCTTAAAAAAAAATCCAATAGACCAAAACATCCTTCAAAAATTGTATACCAACATGAGATATCGATTAAGGTATTAAGTAATTTTTAGGTTTAGGATTAGGCTTAAATAGTTAAATATATTAATTAATTACACACAAAAAATAAATAAATTATTTATCATATTATATAAATATGTATATACGGGTTGCGGGGCTGGGCAATATAATACCCTTACCCGTATCCATACCCATTTAAATTTGTGGGTAATACCTAAACCCATGAAAGCGGAGTTTTACTCTACACATTGTGGGTATTTGTTTGCAATACCCATCATGTCTGAGTCCAATTGTCATCTCTAAAAAGAAGGGAAATGTTAACTTGTGTCCTTAAGACACAAGTTTAGAAACCAAATGTAGAAATAATCTATTGGAATGCGTGCATTAAATTTAATTTTTAATGTTTTAATGAATTGAATGCACAAAGTTTAAGGAAATATTTCTTTTTTTAAATTTCTTAACATGTACTCTAAGGGACAAGTTAACACTACCCTAAAATGAAACATATTAAAGCCAATAACATATTATGAAAATATATACTAAATTTACATTTATTTATATGACACTACAAATTCCCTAAAAAAAATAAAAATATGACACTGTAAATTGATATTGGTTAATAAGTCAAGGCTTGAACATCGCACCATATTAAACAGACAAAAAAGCAGCCGTAGAAAAGTCAAAGAGCAGAGAATAGTAGAAAAGTCACAGGTTAATTGAAGTGAGAGTTCATCGGTGTTTATGTGCAAAATCTTTGGGTCCAAAGTGAAAAGTATAAAACTCAGGGTGTGCATAATGCAAAAAAATAGGAGTATTGGTGCAATTTTGTAAAGTTCAGGTCCTTTGTTTTCAGTTCCATATTGCCAAAGGGAACCGATTTAAACAACTTGCTCCATACTTTTTCTTAATTTTCTCTCTCTCTCACTCTCTCTCCTTTCATCTTAATTCATTCATATTCCCCTACTCATTAGAAAGTCACAAAACAACTATGAAATCGGCCATAACCACCTTGCAAGGAAATGGACTTGAACAACTTACTCCATACGTTTTCTTAAGTGATCTATATATATCTCACTCCTTTCATCTCTTATTCATAAACCTAATAAATTACAAATCATGACAACCTCATCTTCTCTCATTCTTGATTCTCTTCCTCTTGGATTCAGGTTCCGACCAACAAATGAAGAGCTAGTTAATCACTACCTCAAGAACAAGTTACTTGGTAATACCAATGATTCCGTTGTTAACAATGTCATGGCTGAAGTTGATGTTTGTAAGTTTGAGCCTTGGGAGTTACCATGTAAGTAAAAATCAAAGGGCCTGTTTGGATTGAGCTTATTTTGAACTTATGAAAAAGAGCTTATGCAAATAATTATTAATTCATAAGATGTTACTAATTAAAATTGTATATTCATAGGTTATCTTTTCATAAATTACCTTAACAAACTTATAAATAATCCATTAATACTTATTTATTTGCATAGGTTGTTTTGCATAAGCTCTAAAATAAGCCAATCCAAATGGACCCTTAACCTCATCATTATTGCTTATAAAATTGTGATATTTTTGATGCGATCCTTCTTTTTCAGCTTATTCGGTGATAAAATCCGATGACCCAGAATGGTTTTTCTTGTGTCGTCGTAATTACAAGTATGCAAACTGTAGAAAGATTAACCGAGAAACGAAGTTAGGATTTTGGAAAGCTACTGGGAATGATATTAAGATTAATGGGAGTGACAAAGTTATTGCAACTAAGAAGATTCTTGTTTACTATCAGAAAGCCACTGGGAGTGAACGTGCTGTTAAGACCAATTGGGTTATACATGAGTATCATGATTCTGTCACCTTTGATGATGATAAGCAGGTTTCATTTTTTACCATAACTTTTTTGCGGGAAAAGTTATGTAATTTTGTTCAATTTTGACACTTGGTTTAATATCATTGGTTTAGAATTCGACACATGTCCCAACTTTAAAACAAAAAATATTAAGATCCATGTCACAAATTTGTTCAGAGAAGAAAACATGGAGTACCGCCCATTGCCACAACATACCTCTTTTTATGTTTCTATGGGTGCATTAAAGATTTTTCAGTCATGGAAAAATCTTATGATTTTTACATAGACCTTTTTTTTAAGGAATTTTCACATAGAGCAGGGGAGTCTGTTTTTATTTTTTCTAGTTTTTTAAACCTTGATTTTCCTCTAAAATTTTGCAGAGGACTCATTACTTATGTCACTTGATTAAAAATGCCGAGAAAAAAGGTGAAGATGAAAATTATACAATGTTATGTGATGAAGGGGAGTCCTCCACCAGACGATTGACAACCTCTTTTCTTCCAACTCTTCCCCTTGTTCCGGTTGGACTCAGATTCTGTCCAACAGATGAAGAGCTTGTTAAGCACTACCTTAAAAATAAGATACTTCGTAATGATTCCATTGCAAACAATGTTATTGCTGAAATTGATGTATGCAAGTTCGAACCTTGTGACTTACCAGGTAAATTAAAACCAACAAATCCCATCATCATTTTCTTGTAAAAATGCAATCTTTTTAATGTTTTTCATTTTCTTCAGCTCGTTCCTTGATAAAATCGGATGACCCAGAATGGTTTTTCTTGTGTCCTCTTCAATACAAGTATGAAAAGAGTAAAAGGATCAATAGGACAACAAAAAATGGTTTCTGGAAAGCTACTGGAAGGGATCGTAACATTAAGATTAGGGGTACCAATAAAGTTATTGGGAGTAAGAAGATTCTTGTCTACCATGAAGGTCTCGCTCCTGGTGTTAACACCAATTGGATCATTCATGAGTATCATGATGCCACCTTTGATGATTCCCAGGTTTGTTTTGTTTGTTACATTAAGGTTTTAACTTTTAATAAAATGAAATGAACTGAGTTTTGTTTAATCACTATAGATGAAATGAGTATTGTATGAGTCATAATCTGAAATTTGAAGATGATTGGAATGATGTTTTAAAATTTGACTTTGAACCGCTTTTTCTTTAGGAGTCATAATCTATTGGTTTTGTTTTACGACAAGATTCATCAGTCTTTTTCTGCATAACTCTTTGAGATGAATATTTTGTTGAACTCACAAGCACTCCTTTTCAATTTTTGCTACGAAGTTCATGAAACAATTTCAGATTTTGAAGCATTAACTTGATTTTGCCTGGACCTCTTGGTATTTACTTGCATGAATTCTATAAAGTAAGTGTTCATTAAATTAACTTCAAGGGTTTGGTCTGGTGCTACAACGACATACTTTGACCCAAAAGTCACAAAATCTTTCGCCACTTATATCTTTGAATGAACGTAAATGTAAATACATTTATTTGTATTAAGATTTGCAAACAAACAAAGTGTTAATCAGATACGTCTAAAGAGTTTGACTTTGTAACATCGTTGTCGAGAGTTAAAATCTAATATGATAGTACATTATAAAATAGTAATTAGTACAACTTTAATGAATACTAATTTTCCCTTCCACAATATTTTTTAAAGAATGTTGATTATCATTCAAATTTTGTAGAGGACTTTTGTTTTATGCCGCTTGATGAAAAAAGCTGTGAAAAATACTGAAGAGGAACCGGATACAACGATATGTGGCGAAGGGGAGTCGAGCAGACACATGAGTTCTAACTACGAAAATCAAGAAACAACCGAAGGAATTTCAAATGTAAGAAGTTTATCCTTGATAGAAATTTTCAAAATGAAGTCTCGGTCTTGCACATTTCCACATGAAACAGGCTCAAAACTTATACTTGTTTTATATTTGTGTCAGGTAATAAGTGGTACTCTGCCAGAAATAAATATGGAATTTGAGGAACCTTACCAAGCAGACAATGACTTTCCCTTCTCTACTCAACAATCTTCAATCTATGAAAATGAGCCAGAAGTATACTTCTCAAACTCACAATCTCAAGGTGCTTATTATAAGTATGGAGACATTGCTATTCGGAGTCCTTTGGAAATCATTGAAGAGGAAAGTAACTTTCTTAATTCACTGTTTAATGATGGAGATTTTGTTACTCGTCATAAGAATGGTCTACTATGAAAGTAGTGACACATACACTGAAGTAGTCTCCCAAAGATCAAATGATATTCGGATGTTTTGGTGGGAAAAATGACATAGACTAATTAAGAAATATAAAATAACGTAGAAAACACCAAACCTAGAGAAAATCCACATTGTTGTTTATTGACAATCAGAGATCATCAATCGATGGCTCGAAAGAGTATTGATTTAGGATGATTAGAGAGAGTACCTTGTTTCAAGAACTGGGCTATGCGTTCAGGGTGGTGTGTGTTTTTTAGGCGGTAATTTTTGGGTGTTTATCTGGCTAGCTGCAGTAGAAAAGCAGAGATGCTGTTGGAGGGGATTTTGGTGGTTATTTTGGAGGGTTTTGGCTCGAGATGGATTTTGTCTTGAACAAGGACATGATTTTTTAGCAATCAGTATTTATTTTTTTTTTGGATAAAATGCCCAAATTTTCATTTTGGAGAAATCAAAACTCATGGGAGAAAACAGTTATATTCGCTTCGAGATTTTATTATTACTATTTTTTTTCAGTTACTTTTCGGTCCCCTTTTATTCTACTACCAGTTCCCATTTATTGTGCATATTATGTTGCTACCCTTCTTCAGCTTTCTCTTTCCTGTCTTTTTGTTTAGATCGGGTGGTCGGTCTCTAATAAGTAATAAATCAACAATGATATTATAAATACGGTAGTGGGGAGCATGTCAAAACTACCAAAAGAAAGTAAAACAAGCATTAGAATTTGACCAATAGATATTCTTCTTTTTGTAGTAAAAGACGAAAGGTTAACAACAAAAACAGTACTAAAATGAGTTTGATATCTTTATGCTTCCATGCCACGAGTACCTGTGGGTAAAATACGTCATGGTACAGGGCGGATAGTTAAATGGGCATCCACGTATATAATAAATAGGTTTTTAACTACCCATTATTATATGGATACAGACACATATTTAATTGTACTCATACTCACGGGTACCCATACCCGATAATAAATTTAATAAATTATTAAAATGCCTTTATATATCTTATCTTATTACTTAAAGTTGTTATCTTATCGAAGAAAATTTAACTGTCCACCTAAACTTCCTTATTAATAACCTATTTTAATTTTTAATTTTTTTAATTCATCTTATTAAGGTCACCGTTTTCACTTCATTCACATCATAAAACATATCTTATGGATTATGTACGTAAGAATCATGAATTTTTATGGATTATGTATGATTTATGAAATTTTGAATGGATTATGTATGGATGTTTATAAGTTGAAGTCTTTTGGTAATTAAAAAAAGGTTATTATTTGTAAAAAAAAATATATAAATTCAAAAGCCCATGGGTACCCATGGATACCCTCAAGGGTACGGGACGGGCACGCGTATCATATTTATCCAACGGGGTGGGGACGGGTATCATACTATCCGTATCCATAGGTACCCATTGACATCCCTAATGTTTACCTAGTTTTCTGATATTCTTCGTGTTCACATTAGTGGAACTTTTGAATTGTTTCCTTGCTATTTTTTGGACAAGGATTTCCACTTTGATTATGTTATTTTTGAGCCAGATTCATTCAAAATTTATGGCGGATAACTTAATTGGTGATGGCAAGTGATTACGTTATTGAATTTAGGGCTCTTACATATGGTTGTACTGATTTGTTTTGAGTTTCTTTTGAAGAAAAAAAAAACTCCTGTGGAATTCTCTAAGAGACAAACTATGTTATAGTATAATGCTACTCCTTAGTTTTTTTCTCTCTTTTCTTTTTTAATATTATGACATATATTGAGTCCCCTTTAAAAAAAATATATTGAGTCTTTTTTTGTTACAATATATTGAGTATTTTGATTATTAATGAAATAGTATATCTATATTCTTATTGTAAAAATCTAAATAAAATAACCACATAATCAAAATACTAACTTCTACATTTTAAGCTAATACTACTTCCCCATAATTGGTATATAATCATTATTCATAACATAACATTAATAGTGTGTGATAGAGACTCATAACAGCTTGTAAAAGTTGATTAGTACATGCATAATGCTATGAGTATTTCGTGGAAAGTGAGTAGTGTGCAAGATTCTTATTGTTATTCTTACGCGGTAACTAAATGCGTTGAATTAGCACATTCAATTCATTAAGTAAGTTCTATCCAAATATGCCTATAGTTCTTAAAAGTATACATTTTCTACTTATCTGTTTTCACACTATAAATTAATTAAGAGTAAGAGATGTAATTTTGTAAAGCAATTTAGTACACCCCGTTTGAAACAAAAGGATAAATAATGCTACCTTTATTACTAATGGTGGAATTTTGTAAATCTCCATGCTAATTGTTAAAGGCACAAGATAAAGATGAAAAAGAAAACATATTAGCTAGCATAAGTTGGTCTTGTCGATAAAAATTCAACTTAAATCTAAAAAAAAATAAAAATTAGTGTGACAATATATATATATATATATATATATATATATATATATATATATATATATATATATATAAATGAAAATGTGAACCAATAAATATAAATATGTAAGCAAATGGTTTGAGTAGTATTAATTCTGACTTTTAATTCGAAATTAGACTTGCACTAACCTTAAAAACTCATACGGAGAGTGTTTGTCACCCATTTCAATTCTACAAAACTCACTGAATTAGTCTTCGCTTTGAAGCACGAAGTCCTACACAACCACCTGACACGACACTGACACATATATGTCGACATCGATCACTAATGTAAAAACATAAGACACCGATACCACTACATATATTAATTTATTTATAAAATATCTAAATTGATAATCAAAATACATACATTTTCATCTAACTTTGCAGTTTATTTTGTTAAAAAAAGTTCTAAAACAAGATAGGATAATATTTACCTTTATTTGTAATAAACTTTAATGTCTATGATTGATCAACATTTCTCAACACATCTTTAACTCTTGTAGATATGTCCTAGACGTGTCTAAGGAGTGTCTACGTGAATGCAAATATATTTTTTTTTTAAACATTTATCTAAGTTGTTAGATACACCTTGGATGACTGTTATATATGTGTCACCGATCCAAGGAGTGTCGTACAAAGGAAAAAAACAATTTTATTTAAGTTTTATTTTTATCTCTTTTCTCTATGATATCATGAATCTTTAACGGTTTTAATGTGAACTTAACTATTATCTAAATTAATTATTTAGATCCAAATTAATTTATAATTTTGAATGTTTTAATTTATTATAGGAAGCGAAATCATATTGAAAATATTTTTTTTCTTTCTTTTCATTTTCTTAGAAAAATTCTTAGCATGTAGAAAAACCCAAGAAAAAAAAAATGGGAATGAAGCATCCATTTACCAGGAATTAAGAACCCGCACCAAAATTGTACCAAAGAAAAAACGCACATACGGACCAAAATTTAAGACAAGTGAAAAAAGTGACAGAATCTATATTGTCACAATATATATGATGATAATAATAGTTGGGACATGAGAATAATTTCTATCTTGAAAAAGGAACTTATATGATGATAATAATAAATCAATGATGTTATAAGTACCATGGTGGGGAGTGTAACACTCCAAAAATTTCATGTAATGATTTAGTGAAGTTAATTAGATTTATTCTTGATTTTATGATTATAATGATGTTATGATGTTAGAATATTATGTAAGCTATGAAGAAATAGATTTATGATGATTAATGACGTGCTAGGAGGATTATTATGATGAAAGGAAAATGTAAATAAAATATTATAGAGGCGGAAAGTGTAGAATAGAAGTTTTAATTAAGTGGGGGAGGGAGAAGTAAAAATAATAGAAAATAGAATGGAAGGAATAATAGTATGAGGTTAGCCCAAATATAAATAGAGGATTAACAATCAGGGTTGTCACTTTTGCTGAAACGTAGAAACAAGAGAAGAAGAGAGAAGCAGAGGAGACAACCCTAATTTAGGAGGAGAGATCCAAAAAGCTGTGACTTCGGAGATTCGAGGTAAGGGGGAGATTCCTTTCACTTTAGGGTATTTAATCTATGATGGGAGGGTTGTCATTAATTTTAAGGTATTGATGTTGTTACGATGTGAATTTTGATAAGAGAATGGAGATGAATGAATTAAAAGATGAAGCTGAAAGATGAGAATTGAGGGAAACAATTTTAGGTCTTTGAATTGAATTTTATAATCTTAAAAAGAGTGGATAATCCGGTAGGTTAAGGAAGAATTAGTGTTTCAATGGTAGGGTAATCATAGGGTGAGGATGAGGATCGAGTTTGGTGAAATTAGGGTCGAAAACGGGATTTCGGAGAGGTTCCCTAAGGCTGAAATCGTAGAAAATCTGCAATTTCTAAACCCTGACACTTGCGCACGGTTGTGCTACTTGGGAACACGGTCCGTGCGCACCTCTCTGCAATTTTTGGGGTTTGGGGTGCTTTGGAAGGGGCACAGCCGTGCCTCCAGTCAGCACGGTCGTGCACCCTGTCTCGGCTTAGAAAAACCACTTTTTTGATCACTTTCTACTCCGAATCAAGCTTAGGTATCTTCATGAAAGTTGTAGGTTTAGATGTTAGATTTATAATGACTTTGATTTGACTTCAAAATGATGTTTATAACTTGAGTTATGATCGAAATACTACACATGGGTCAACATAGTCATGCACCCTGTCTAGGCTTAGGGAAATCCAACTTTTCCACCACTTTATGTTCCGAACTGGATTTAGGTGTCTTCATGAATTTTGTAGGTATGAATGATATCTTCAAATATGCTTTGGTTTCATCTCAAGAAGACATCCACAACCTGAGTTATAATCAAAACACTGCACATAGGTCATGCTGCGTTTTTCCTGAAAATTCAGCACAACCCTCCCAATGGACTCTAAAACATCAATGAGAGCATTAGCGATTCTAAGCAAGCTATTAGTGTGTAATGTAAAATTAAGGTTCCTTTAGCTATATATCTAAATTTGGAATTGTGTTGAGTGATCAATAGAAGCGATAACCTTAAGGTATTAGTGAGTCTAAAACATGAACCATTGATAGTGGCCTACGTCAATAGAAGATAGCGATGATGAAACTATATATGAAGATAGGATCTTAAACTTAATGAGCCTAAAAGTATAGACGAAAAACATTACGAGGAATGACGAATGGAGTGATAAAGATCTTAAGACTTAGAACGAAGAGTAAGACTTGTCTCAAGGGCAAAAAGACGTAGGAAATGGGGGATAAATTAATGATGGGTGTGGGTTCAAAACATGATGTTGATTAGACAAAGATGTAAACTATAATATGTAAATATGATGTTAACCGACGAATGAGATGCTAACGTTATCAGATGATGAGGTATGATGATAGTATAAATGTCGTATGACGATGATGAACGACGTAATAAAAGATGCTTATGAAAGACTTAAGGGGGAGATAGAGTGAGTTGTAAAAGGGTTATTCAGAAACTAATAAAGATGAAAATGATATTAAATTATGGTAAGGTATAAAATGCAGCGACGAGACTGAAGGTGAGAAAAACCACAAGAAGGGGGGGGGGGGGGGGGGGGGGGGGGGGGGGGGGGTGTGTAACAATA
>Ga0228710_1002203_pt1 | contig 30481 bp, 19 predicted proteins | sample MedpolnodulmetaG_FD_177995 | JGI IMG/M metagenome (GOLD analysis project Ga0228710, IMG submission 177995) | Root nodule microbial communities from Medicago polymorpha collected in Santa Monica, California, United States - pink nodules | ecosystem: Host-associated > Plants > Roots > Nodule...
AAAAAAAAAAAGGGTCACATAATAGAAAATACAAATATTTTTTTTTTTGAGGAAAAATAAAATTATCGCACATTGGTATTTTGAAAAAGTGATACAATTCGTAAGTTTAAGCACTCACATTTAATCTCGGTTTAATTGTTTCTATTTACGTCATGCAAGGTGGTAGCTGTCTTTTGGGATCGTACAACACATAAAATGGTGGGGAGAGTTCATTGTATGAGTGATAGTTGTTGGAGAAAGACTCTCGATTGCCCTACTTTTCCAATTCTACTACGAACGTGCAATGGACCATTCGTGAATGGTAGTGTTAACTGGTTAGCACTTCAAAACTTAAACTGTGATAATTATAAATGGGAAAATGTTACCATCCAACAATTAGTGGTTTTTTCACTTGATCTGCGGAAGGAGACATGTAAGTATATTTTGTTGCCTGATGGTTTTGGTGAGGTGCCCCAAGATGAACCAACTCTTGCCTTTATTATGATCACATGAGAACACATTTTGTTTTGTGGGAAATGAGAGAGTATGAAGTTCAAGAATCTTGGACTCGGTTGGTGAATGTCAGTTATGTGCATCTAAAATTTTATGATATTGTGCCTAATTTTTTGTTGTTGCCTGTGTGTTTGTCCGAAAATGGAGATGTCCTGTTGCTGGCTAACAAAGAAGAAGATCTTTTAGATTTTGTTATTATGTATAATCGGAGAGATGATATAGTTGAATTTCTTCAACTTCCTAACAGCAAAATTTGGGCGGCCGATGAACATATGCATAACTTGGTTTTACCTCGTCCTCATCCACATTAAGCTCCTCTACGTTAATTGTTTGTTTTCAGAACTTTTTCTAAACTATGAAAGTGGCGTGATGGCTATCAGTGGTTCCTTCAATGTGTTTTCCTTAGCTAGTTTGACTATTTTGTTGTATGATTTCATCAGTAGTTATAACTAGTTGTTGGATCAAAGTCTTTGGATTGGATGATGATGTTGTTTGCATTTTGCCATTGTTGTGACTATATTTCCTATAATGCTTATCTGGTTCTAATATGTTAATTTTGCCTGAGAGTGTTTGAATAGGACTTCTCTTCCAAATTATATCTCAACCCTCAAGGTTCTAATATGTTAATTTTTAGGCTTCAGTTATTTTCTTTTGAAGAACATAATTAAAATGTCATTCTTAAAATCTATGTTTAGATTTCTTAGAATCTTTTCTATCAGCTTATCATTAAAACAAACATAGCCACCTGCAAGAGAATTTTGACAATTTGACTTAACTATTTAATAGTTAGTCTTATGTATCTAGAATTTAAGTTACACAAGCGTAATGCTTCATCTCGCGAGAATATGTATCACGAGAGCATCACGACACTCTGAAGTGTCTTTGATGTGGGACCCCCTTTCTACCTTGACCCACCCATGCACTCAATCTGGTGCAAAATCTAACGGCCATAATGTTTTCGGGATAACTTCGTGAGTTTTGTTTTCGGGATAAATAGCATCACCCTTTACACAATAAACTCATAAATGAGCAACTTATTGGCGTGGCTAGTGTTGCGGAAAAATAATCAAGAACATATTTTTCTGAACCAATTTGATTATATTGATGAAGGATGAATTATTTTTTCCAAAATATATGCATTTTTAGCATAAATGGTACAAATCTACATATTTGAATATGAACAATGATTTGCATGCGTAACATTGATTGGTTAACATGATCATTTCCTCACAAAGTAGTCTATAAGTTGATAAATGTGCAAAAAATTGAGGAAGAACAAACAAGTGAGGGAAAGCTAACTCAAGATGACATTTTGGAACATTTTGAACACTTTCTTTGTCGCCGAATAAACTTCACCTCAAAGTTGGAACCTCGAAGTTGGAATGTAAAGCTAACTCAGAAATAATATGAGAAACAATAATAAAAAATTCAGAAGTTCTATGATTCAAAACTCATAAACTCACATCGGTTGGTAATGGTGAACCTTATTGCTTCAAGAAGAGCTAAAGCTTTGCCTTCAAGTATCGACATATGACCCTTCCTCCATTGCGCTTGAGCAGCCTCAAATCGGCCATCTGAATCACAACACAACACCTAAAAGAAGTTGACCGGTCTGCTTGTTGGAATGTCACATCCACATTGCAATTCAACGACCCTTATGTTGTTGTTTTAGTTTTCGCTCATGTTTTTCTGTGGAAGGTGTCTTTTGTTTTTGTTATCGCTTGTTTTAAGTACTTCTTGTACTTAAATTTTTATATATGTTTGTACTCTTACATGAGATATATCCTTTTCCTTTATTTACATATATTATAATAGCCATTAAAACAAAAAAACCCATAAATTGTTCTCTTACGTTGTTGTATGTTGTTCATGGGAAGCACTCCTTCGTGGTTGATCGTTTGCTTGAACATGCACCTCATTCCATTACAGCCAACTGTCTAGAGTTGTACGCCCCACATTACATCATTTCTAGCTGACCATAACTTCCAAAGAAGCATAGCATACGCCCTGCTGTATCCTTTCCGTCCTACAAACATCGAAAACAAAGCCTGCAAGGTTATTAAATCATCCTGACCGCTGCTGCAAGCCTCTAGATAGACCAGTCCAATACCAACAATCTTTCACAACTTCACACACCACAATTGCATGCCACTTATCCTCTACTGTCGAATTACACGAAGGACAAAGATATGAGTAGGGAATTTAGATTTGTCGCAATTTAACATGCGTGGGAACCCATCCTCTTCAAATAGACCAAAAGAGATTTTGAGGTTTATGTGGTGCGCTTACGCGCCATAAACAAGTCCAATCTCCCTCAACACGAAACCGATCAACGTTTAAAAGCTCATTCATTATCAATCTGCACCCTAACCGCACCGAATATAGCCCTTTTTGGTCATCGGTCCAAATCAAACGATCCTTTTGGACTGATACAAAAAGTGGCGTATCTATGATAGTTTGCGTCACTTCAATTGAAAACAAAGAGGAAACTTTGTCAATGTCAATATCCCATCTTTTCTCCCCAACAGTCATTAAATCAAAGACAGTCAATTCATACACACCTTGATATTGAGGAGAAGAAAGACACCTCCCTTGGTCACCCCGGGTCCAAGGTTCAATTATAACATCTATGTTCATTCCTTCCCAATTTCCCATCTCCAACCACATAAGAGAACCTGACAAGAATTCCAAATACTCCTTCAAGAAAAGATAGGATTATAAGGTAGTTTAGCATCTGAAAAGGAAGTGCGGGGGAAATACCTTGCTTTAAAGATCTGTGCCACTAGAGAAGTCTGATTAACAAGAAAGTTCTAACCTTTCTGTTGCTATCATCGCTAAGTTGAATGCTTTAAACTTACGAAATCCCATTCCACCATATTCCTTCGGGCACTCCACTCGCTGCCTCGCCAACCATTTAATACCTTTGTTGTTCGTGCCTCCTCTCTATCAAAAAGCATTTAGCATTTTCTCTATATCACTAATTATGGAATTTGGGAGGATATAAAATACTCATTATATATAAGGGGATAGATTGGAGCACAAAATTGAGGAAGAGCACACTCCAAAGTCCCAAGTCAACATCATCAGGCCAATCCAACTTTGAGACAACACTTGATAAGAGGGAATAAATAATTTCTTCCCAGTATTCATTAATAGAGAACACAACAATTTTGTATCCCTTTGTTTAGTGTCATATTTTTCTTCAAACAAGTTATGACAGCGAAAATAGTTATGATACTCCAATCTCTAAATTTAGCATATGATAATTTTCAGACCTCAATTTGTTTTTGGATATGGTGGGAAATGGTCAAGGGTTGTTAAACCATTATTGGTTTCTAATATGTTTCGACTCTTAAGCCTCTACGATACTAAAACATAACAATCTCTTGTTTCATAATCAAGATCCATATATTCATTGACCTTAACCTCATAAAATTAGACCCTAACCAAAATGTTCTCACAACATGAAATAGTTTAGTCGATGTAATTTAATTTATTATGCTAAATTTTCATTCTCTTAAGCTTCCAATTTGAGCAGTATATTATCAAATATGTCGGTACTAAATATGGAAGGATATTTTCATTTTTTGAACGGAAAAAATTATACTGATAGGAAGAGATCAGAAGAACAAAAAAAAACTTTATAAGCTTATAAAAGTCGTTAACAATCAATTGCAGATAAGAAAAAAATCTACTAGTACAGTGATTGTTGCAACTAAATTTAATAGCAAAAGGTAACATTAAAACATATGATCTTATGATAGATACTAGGAACATTTTATAGAAAGTAGATAGTCAAGTGTTGCCAAGATAATTAAATATACTAGAGAACCATATTTTATGCAGCTACAAAAATATTTATATCATACTCAAATAGTCCTGCAAAAAGTGTACTCAAACTACTCAAAGATTTTGGGGATTATAATTGAAAAACAAGATTATAATTGAAAAACAACACAATTATTGTGCAATAAATTACTACAAAATACAAATGTTTCCAAAGAAAGTCTAAATAAACATCAAGAAAGCCATTAATTCTAAAAGGTTTTCCGTTGGACAGGAGAGATACTATGGCTGACGAGAAGGTAGCTCCAATAAGCCTCTTTCATCCCACCATCACGACATTTACCATCAATAACGCTGGATTTGCTCATATTTGAGGTTGTAGATCTACAATTCAAAAAGGTTTCCCATTAGACAACAGGAGAGTGAAACAACATAACACATCAAAAGAACAAAGACACAAGAAAACAAATGCCTAATTTTCAATAGTAAAGTCAAATCCCTCTGTTTAGTGTCAGGTTTGCTATTACATCATAACAGTGGACCGCAATAATTTGATCAGAAGTACCGAAGGTACAATAGTTAGTGTGAATCAATTTGTTTGGTACAATTTGGTTTATCTTGAATTGTCCATACTGTGTCTTACAGTTTAATCTCTAGATTTGCAGGCTTGGTTACCCTTTATCATGAAATATCATGAAAGGTTAAAAGACATTCTCAAACTTTGTAACATGCCATCGCCAACTAAAAGGCCAAATTAGTGGCTAAAAGACTTCACCAGCAACATATAGTTTTGGCTACACTAAGACATTTTTTCCGATAATCAAACTTGTTACTAATTTTGACTCTTGCACTATCCCATCACTGCGAAAAACATGCATTTATGAGAAGAAAAATACATGTAAATGCCCCTAGGCTGAGGCATCAGATGGCTCCCTAGTTTTCAAGCTAAATAGACTTCTGTGTGGCCTCAAACAAGACCAAAGAACATGGTTTGAAAGATTCCAATCTGCAGTTACTCAATTTTGTTTAAACAGAAATTTTACGTATCAATTAATCTTCAGTTCAGAAGAAAGATACATAGTTTCATAACTCACTGACCTTAACCTCATATAACTCAACCCCTAACCAGAATGTTCTAACCGCATGAAATAAATTAGTCTAACTTAAAGTTATTATGCTAAATTCTTATTCTCGCTTCCAATTTGAGTACATTAGAAATTACCTCACCAACCAAGTATGGGAAGTGGGATTATTCTGCACAAGTTAATGTGGTCTATGGCGTTTAAGGGATCAACATCAACAATAACACCAACATCTATACCACAGGTGTCTTATTAAAAGTCAAATATAATAGCAGTAAATCATTATAAGGTATAAACATAATAAGTCTCAATTCGATAGTCATCACGCATTTACTTGAATTGATGTAATCAGACCAAGAAGAATATTCGATATATATATATATATATATATAAAGATTAGCAAAAACATTATATGCTTTAAATATACATACATCTTACATAACTGATATCTTCATATGATAATACGATAACTTGGTTGATTCAACATATATATGACAGGGTTTTGAATTAAAGAAAATGATCACATCATTGTAACTAAGTACATGAAGTAATATAAATTGAAAAAATGTACAAGGCCAAAAGAACTTACTTTCAAGAAGTTGAAACCAAGCTTTCGACATAATCTTTCATTGGGAACCAACATATCTTTTTGTTAATCCTAGTTTTCTTTGCTTTGTTTGTTCTCAGGTTATAAAGAATCGCTCGGTCTTGAATGATGTCTGTCAATACCATTGTTTCACCATTCTCAGAAAGATGCAATGGTCTTAGTTTTATAAGACGGCTACCAGCATGTTTGTAATTGGTGTGAATATTGTCATAGCTAACTTTGTGGAATTGAATCCAAGAATTTTCATTTCCAAATTCTGTCATCTTCCATATAACCAAACCGGTCTTCTTAAAATCGTTATAATACAAAAACAAGGAGTCTTTCAATACACAAATACTCGGTGCTCCATCATTATCAAAACCTTGAGGGAGCTGAAGCTGTGTATATTTCTCTCTACCAATATCAAACGAAAGAATCACAAATTCACCAATAGTGTCATTCCTCCATTCACTCTTATTGGCCAACCAATTAACAGTACAACCCAAATGTACACCATCAGCCCCCGTCGGATTGCACACTTCAAGAGGAACTACCGGAAAACTTGGAATAGTTCTCCAAACATTATTCGCCAAACTAAAGACTCTCACTGTGGTTTTCATTTGAAGATCACTACTACCACTAGGACTTAATTCCAACACCTTATAAATGTCGGTGGAATTATCATAACAAAACACGAACTTACAATTAATCGAACTAGACTTATACCCTAATTTATCAGATATTTTTCTGGTGGCAGGGTTCCAGAAACGGAACCAAACATTTTCATAATTATAACCCTCCTCACCTAGCAAGCAAACTAATCCATTACACGAACCAACAATTTCCTCACAATCCTTGTCATTCAAAAGGAAGTGAGGATCCTTGGGAACTGTGATCCAATGGTTTTGCAGTACACGACTAACGGGGAAGTGTAAGAAATTGTAAATGTAATCATCGTGCGGCTCATCACGGTACCAGAAGTAAGGGTTTTGTGCAGAACGATGAAGGTGCATTTTGATGAATTTAGGATCAGAGATGAGAGTGTTCCATGCATGACTTACAGACTTCACCTGCATCAAAGATTTGACAGGAAGCCATGATAGAATTTCAGGGAAAAGGTTGTCAGGGAGGATCGGCGATGGATTGGGTCGAGGTCGGAGACGCCGTGAATTGGGTGGATGGGTATTCATCAGTCACGGCGGTAGCTACAGAATTCAAAGAAGTGTGAGAAATGAATGAGGGGTTTTAGTAACTTTTATGACATAACATAATACAAGAATCTTAAAAAAAAAAGACATAATACAAAAAATTTAACATATAATACAAGAATCTTTAAAAAAAAAGACATAATACAAAAAATTTAAGACATTCCTTTTTTTTATTTGACAAAAAATTTATGACATTCTTATCACCTATTCAAATAATTAAAAATCAATTTCTTATAAAAGAAATATAATCATTTCCATATTTTTTCTTTTTATTCTTTTTTGACCAATTTTTATTTTTTTTGTTCTTTATCATTTCTCTTCTCTTTTTTACTTTTAAAATTATTATTATTTTATCTGTTTCTAATACTCTTCTCTCTTCTTAATTTTAAAATTTTATATTCAGTATTCCTACTCTCTCTCTCTAACTTTTTAATTTTTTCTTTTCATTATGCTATTTTCCTTCTACATTTCAGATTTAAAGTTTCTCTCTTTTTTGTCATTTGGAGTTGATTGTTGTTGTTCTTTTTGGTGAATTAAAATATAATTAGAATGAAAAGATGATGATGAAGATAATGATTTTGGGTTGTTTTTAATTTCATTTTCTCGATTTTTTATAGGTTTGTTTGAATTTTATGATGAATGTACGAAGTTAAGGTTGAATATGAAGAAGAGGTGGAAGGAAGAAAATGAAAAAAGAAAGAAAAAAAGATTCCTTGCCGCTTCAACGCCTCTTGTCTTACTGGACTCAAAGTTACTTAAGGACTAAAAAACAAAGAATTCAAAATTACAATGATGAAAGTTGTTGTTTCTTTACGGGAACTATTTTCGGTCCTCGCCCAAATTACAAGACCTATTCATGGTAGTAATCATTTTTTTAATTAATACTTTAATAATAATGTACAAGTGGTAAATTTGCAAATATAATAGTTTAAATGAAGGAGACGATTGGAAGTAAATGAAGGAGACGATTGGAAGTAAATCAATCGTTCCAAAATCCTATGCAATGCAAAATACGGTAAGGGGTGCACGCCAAGACTTGTGAAAACCAAGATTTACAGGCACACTTCTCCTCTACCGTGGAAGCTCAACCTCTGCCACATCGGATCATCGTAAACCACCACTCCACATCTTCGATCTTCACTGAACAGATCTGTAATCATAAATTTTTTTATGTATAATTGATTTTATATATATATATATATATATATATAATATTATTTTGACATTTATATATTAAAAGAATCGTTGGTCAAAAATAAAAATTAGGACATAACTCTTTATTCTTTTGTTAATTATTAAAAGAATACATGGTCAAAACTTAAAAATAAAAAATAGTAAAAACATTATATTTGTTATTTAAACAAGAAATGAAGTAAATGCTTGGTCAAACTTATTTTAAAATTTAATGTAAATAAATGTGAAAGGAAAAAATATAATAACTTTTTATCAAAAGAATTTTCTTTTTTTGAAGGGTAAGGAAAAATTATTTGGTTTCAACAACATCTATAAACATCACCGCTTGTCAAAAAAGATTTATAACAAAACACTTAACTGCAATTCCTCTCTGGTGTTCTATACATCATTTCCGTACAATATTATAATTATTTGTCTCTCATAATGATTTCTTTTTTATTTGTATGTGTAGTTTCCATTGCCCTGATGAATTTCATGCCACCACCAATGACTCGTCGTCGTCGTCAATCCAATATGTCACTGTTGCCAGAAGTTAACCTCCCTGACGAGGTTATCACTGAAATACTATCTTGGCTTCCAGTCAAATCACTTATGCAGATGAAGTGCGTCAGTAAGTCATGGAAAACTCTTATCTCTCATCCTCCATTCATCAAAATGCACCTTAGTCGATCTGCACGAAACCCATACTTCTCATCAATAGTCCCTACACGGGGTTATTATTTCTTGGAAAACCGATATAGTTTCGTACACTTCCCTGTTAGTTGTTTACTAGAAAACCGTTGGATCAGACATCCTAAGGATCCATACTATCGATTGAGTGACAAGAATTGTCACGTGGTTCTTGGTTCCTGCAATGGATTGATTTGTTTGGCTGGTTATTCTATTAATGAGCGTGCTAACTATAAAAAAGTGTGGTTCCGTTTCTGGAACCCCGCTACCAGAAACATTTCTGATGTATTAGGATCTGATGTCTTTTTTAATGACATGCATATTTCAAGATTTACTGTGTTCGTGTTTGGTTACGATAGTTCAACTGATACTTATAAAGTTGTGGCCTTAAGTTCAACTGGTAACGAAATGAGAGTCTTTAGTTTGGGTGATAATGTTTGGAGATATATTCAAAGATTTCCATTCGGTGCTAGACCAGTCTTCCGTAATTCCAGTTTGTGTGATGGTGTATATTTGGATGACACTGTTAATTGGTTGGCCTATCGTAGCGATCGTAATTGTGTTAAGAAATTTGTGATTATTTCTCTAGATCTAGCTACAGAGACATACACAGAGATGCTTCTACCTTTTGATGAGGGGTTACATGTATGGGGAAATGTTTGTGTGTTATTGAACTCCCTATGTGTTTATCAAGATTTAAAGGAAACTGATTTTGTTATATGGAAATTGATGGAATTTGGAAAAGAAAATTCTTGGAGCCAATTTCTTAAATTTAGCTACCAGGATGTTCAATTGTATCATGAAATTGGTCATAGCTCACATTTCAAAATAAGACCATTGCATCTATCTGAGAATGGTGATACTTTGGTTTTGGCAAACAACCAAAACGACCGAGCAATTCTTTACAACCGGAGAACTAACAAAGCAAGGAAAACTAGAATGCACAATAACATATCTTGGTTATCCATCCACGATTATGTCGAAAGCTTGGTTTTAATACGTTGAAAGTAAGTTTTTCTTCACTTATAGCTATTACCATGTTTAAAACTCAATCATTTGCGTATATTTTAAGCCAATAATGCATTTGCAATTCAATATTGATGTTATTTCAAGTTTAAATTTATGTTAATTCATGAACTTGGTTTTCATTGTGTGATTATGTCTTTTACTTCAAAAAATTCTCATAGAAATGAAGATTCTACTAAATTGGTCCTATTCTACTTTCAATTGTGTCAATATATATATATATATATATATATGGGGCTGCTAATTTACACTCATCTAAAACCACTAAGGGTTTATTCTACTTTCTATAGATGATAATGGTATATCGATGTTAAATCTAGTTTTTAATAACATGAAACCCTTTGAGTCACTTTTGGTACAAACTTGCATTAAATATTGTATCTCAGTAGAATCTAATTTCTTCGACATTTTTCACAAAGGGATATGACTGCACTTCGAGAATAAGGCCTTCACTTTTCATGTGGTTTCTTGTTTCACTTCCTTGCCTAACTTTGAGCAAATTCACTGTAATTTATGATACATGTCAAGATTGTTGGATGAAAGATGCTTATTGTAGCTAAATTCACATTGTGTTTGTGCTATAGAAGACAATAACGACCTTCTTGGTGTCTACTTAAGTTTTTTTTTTTTGGAAACATTCTTAGAAACATATTGCTTAATAATTGTGCTGTTTTTTCATTTCTACTCCTTTTTGTGTAAAGGAAAGTGAAAATCTCCAATTCTATAAGTAATTTGAGTGTCCTTGTTTTTTCGGTGGATCATTTAAGTATGATATGAATATTGTCGTAGAGTAAAGCGGTTGACCTCTTATGTTTGGTGTCTGACTGCTTTTTACATTTTGGTGCCGCACTTAATCAATTGTAGTACAATTTTGCTTTGTTTTGCAGGTGTGATCAGACTCTTCGTCAAGTTTCTGATTTCATTGCAAGCTGATCAGTCTTTTGGTTCTGGTTATTCGATCTTTCTCATTTCATTTAAATCGAAGGTGTACTGTTATGACGCGATTTTATTATTCTTGCAACAAATGGTCCTTGGAGTCATGTTGTTTCCTCATTTGGTTGATGTCGTGTCATATGTAATTACAAGGAATCTGTTCTTTCTTGGGGTGTTTTGTATTTTGGTTTGTTGTGTTTTTAGTGTTGTATGGTCTAGTACAGATCACATAGTATGTTTTTAAGACTTGTTGGTACCTTTGTTTTTTTGTCCAAACTTTTAAGCAAATGATAGCGTGAGTTCCTCACTGCTCTTCATAGAAGTTGGATGGAGCTTACCTACTGTGATGTTGGTTTTCGATCGCTATTAATGAAATGTTTTTTTATCCGGAAAAAATTGTGCCTTGTTAACATTATAAAATTAAATGCTACATTTTATTATTAATTCTAGCTAAAAATAATTGTAGTAGTTAATACTAAGCTAATTAACTAGCAGAAAAGATCTTTTCTTATCTCAAATTGATAATGGACGTTCTTATAAATTTATATTCTATATTTAGTATATCTATGAAGTGAAACCCGCTCTCACAGTAATCAATCTAGCAGGTTGAAATAAATCAATATCTTGATGGTCTGTTTTTGTTGAAAGAAATCAATCTTATCATATTTTTTGTTGTAATCAATCTAGCACATGCTTTTATCTTTGAAAATTGCAAGTCACCCGATGTCAACTCTATAAAAGTAAAATATAGAGAAGCGTACACTAGATGTGCAATAATTTCTTGTGAGTTCTTAGTAGTTAGTTAGTTCCCTCGTTGGGTAGATTCTTGATTGAAACGTGAGAAAACTTGAATTTTGATTAGTGCATGTTAGTTATATTTTCCCCGTATGATATATTGTGTTAAAGATGTTCTTGGCTTGAGTTGCATGCTTAAAAATGTTGATTTTTGACTTGATAGTGTTGGTTGGTCATTTTGATAAGTTTGGGGAAGAAAAGTGCTTTTTGAAACTGAAATCTGGACCGAGGTAACCAATTACCAACTACTGGTAATCGATTACCAGTGCGAATTATACAATGTCGAGTCATTTGGTAATCCCTCTATGGTAACCGATTACCAGACATTCAAAATTCAAAATTTTGATGTCCGATTGCAGAATTTGCTTTATAATTTGTCCTAAACTGTTGTGAATTCGATGAAAAATCACACCAATAATAAACTTGATGTGTGGAGCAAGTGATAATCAAGCAACCAAAACAAAGTGCATGGAACAATTATAATCAAAAACCTTGGTCAACTAACTACATCTAATATTGCACTCTTTAGATATTAGGCTAAGGCTATTGAGGTTTTAAAAATGCAAAGTACACAATTTGGACCGTTATTTAAGGTAAAGAAAAAATGATGTTGGATGCAGGGACATATAGAAAAACCTTGGTCATCATATATCTTTGTTGTGATTTGTGATTGTGTGTAAATTACTACAGATGAGGTTTTCAAGAAAATTGATGTTGACACATATGATAGGGCTGAAAAACACATGTAAAAGACGAAAAATGTCCCTGCGGCAGTTAACTACCGAAGTAAGGAACCGACTGTAGTTAACTTCGGCAGTTAACTGCCGACGAAAAAAGGAAAAAAAAAAAAAAGAAGAATTGATCGGCACTTAAGTGCCGAAGAACTCATATCAATTTTTTTTTCTTTGTAAATATTATACTATGATATGCCATAATTCCATAATTATCGTAAAACAGTCTATTATTAGTGGAACAAACATCTTCTGTGCTTGTTTTGAGGAGTTGATTTTGCAGGTACTTTATTGTGTAACCCTTATTCATAAATGCATAATTATTATTAATATGTTTCTTTGGTTTTTTTTCTTTAAAAATGTTATTTTGTGAATTAAAATAGTATTTTTTGGTGGGTTACAGTGGTGGATCTGAAATTACTTACATAAAATTACCACTGATAATGTTTCCATGTTATGGATCTATGTATAAGTAGTATTATTTTAATATTTTAGCATAAAATTACGACCGATAATGTTGCCATGTTATGGAATTATGCATAGCATAGTATAATATTTTTAAAAAAAAATTTGATATGAGTTCTTTGGCACTTAAGTGCCGAGGTATTTTTTTTTTCTTCCTTTTTTCGTCGGCGGGAACTTCGGCAGTTAACTGCAGTCGGTTCCTTACTTCGGTAGTTAACTGCCGTAGGGACATTTTCGTCTTTTACATGTGTTTTTCAGTCTTATCATATGTGTCAACAGCAATTTATCGTTCTCTTACCACAAAGACAGATGAGGTTTTTAATTTTTACTTTGGTTTCTCTTACCACAAAGCTTGAATAATTTTATGTAACTAATATTTAACAACTTAATATCTAATGGATTATATGAGATATCAGATACTTACTTTGTAACAATATTTATTAGCGGATACTTGAACTATAACGTTCGTTTGAACCATAAAAAAAAATTGTGTGAGAACGATAAAGAGTGTTACAAAGAAACTTCTCTCCATTCCCCTTTATATCATCCATTCTTTGAGAATTTTCTTTTATTCTTGGTTTTTTACATCCTTTATATCATTTTTGAAAAAAAAATCAAATAACCATGCGTTTAAGGACCTTTTTTTTTTATTGTTATATATGATTAAAAAATTTTCAAACTTAGATTTTTTTACTTTTTTACCTTTTTTTTTTTAGGAATATGAAGTTTGCATTTTCACTCATATTCTACTCTTTCTCTTAATTTTGCTAGAATGTGAAAAAATGCAGCTATTTCTTTGAAAAATACAACTACAAGAAAGACAATGTGGTTGCTTGATGTGCTTACCGGTCAGGAATACGATTGCCGCCTCATTACCGCTGAGCGTAACAGGGCTGGAAAATCCTTGGGAGGAGGTTGTTTCCAGTATTTTAGGGACAATCACCTACAAGAGGACGACAAGATGCTATTCGATTTGGGTGTTCCTCCTACAGTGTTGTTTGTTGAGGTGGTTTGTAGAAATAATCTTGCTTGAAGAAAAGTTCTAATCTTTTGGAAGTTGTATGCTGGCATGTATATTTTGTATAATATTTCAATGACAATATGTTTTAAATGTGGTTTGAATTTAGTAATATCCAACCCATTTTTGGTAATCAACCTTAAATTGGTTGTACACTACATGGCAGCATCTATATTTCTACTGCAATACATTATGTATGTAATGACAATGGTTGTTATGTTATCCTTTATGTCATGCCTTAGACCATGCATAACAAATATACAAATATTCGGATTATGCGACCTTCGTTCTCAAATTTACGAAGAATGACACGATACAGGTCTGTACAACAGGTTATCATCCTTGAAGTTTCTCGTCAGTGTTTTTGTAATGTTGTTGACAATTGGCATGTAACTATGTCCCTGTTTTGTCTCCGTCTCTTCAAATACATCTAAAAGACTATTCTCAAACATAATGTGTTCCTCAATTAATTCTCATATAAACTCTTCAAATAAAAAAATCAATAATATTAGATTAAATGATCCTGACATTCACAAAATAATTATCTTCCAATTGGTATGTATACTATCTTTTAAGTGGTAAAATCTCAAATTTTTTTCTTGCTTATATATAAAAGCTTGGGCCACCGCCTGCATTTTGGGTCGCCACTGTCTCTTGTGAGTGTTCTTTATAGTCTGGTTAGGTTTCATCCTACATGGAAGCGTGCTTAGCTTATGTATGGTTGTATTTTACCTCTATTTGTTGTGAATTCGTTACTAAAGCCACATAAATAAACTTAGATGTGTGGAGCAAAAGCAAGACAGTAATCAAGTAAATAGTAGTTTCAAGAACAAACAACAACAACAAACAAACTTAGATCTAAGAGTGAAGCAACACAACTAGCATGACCAAAAAAGAAAGCTCGCCAATCAATCTACTATGAAATGAGAGAGAGAACAGCTCACCGATCAATCTACTTTGAAATGAGAGAGAGAACAGCTCACCAATCAATCTACTATGAAATGAGTCATATTTTTCATGTCACTCAAACCCACATGGAATCCTAAGAGAAAACAATAAAGAAAGCTTCTTGATCCTTTCTATAATGAGATCTCACAACTCAAAATGTTTGTGAAGTGTTTCCCAACCCAAGAACTTTTATCTAATTCAAACGCATCACATTAGTACCGACATGTACTTTAATAACCCGTTAGAAATAACCATTCAGAGAATTTTGTGCAGCTATAGAAATATTTTATATCATACTCAAATGGTCCTGCAAAAATTGTACGCAAACTACACAAGGATGTGGGGATTTCCACTTGCCTTTACACAAACAAGTTTATAATTGAAAAACAACACAGTTACTATGCAATAAGTAACTACAAAATACAATTGTTTCCAAAGAAAGTCTGAATGAACATCAAGAGGGCCATTGATGTCTTAACTAGAACAGATACTATGGCTGAAGGGAATGTAGCTCCAATAAGCCTCTTTCATCCGACCAGCATGACATTTACCATCAATAACGCTGAATTTGCTTGGAGTTGAAGTTGTAGATCTACAATTCGAAAAGGTTTCCCATTAGACAGGAGAGTGAAACAATAGAACACATCGAAAGAACAAAGACACAAGAAAGCAAATGCCCACTTCTCAATAGTAAAGTCATATTTGTTATTAAAAAAATAAAGAAATTAGTTTCTATCTACCATAATGCAATAATACAAGTCTAAACCGTAGGTGACACAAGGGTATATAAATAAAATTCAATAGCAGTACATCATTGTCAGGTATCGAAATAAAATAAGTCTCACTTCCAAAATGTAATCACTGTCAAACCAAGAAGAAATTCAATATTTATTGATTTGCAAAAACATTACTATACACTTAAAATATACATAGATAACTGAGTTCTAAACATGGATAGGATCAGTCCATTAATTCAGCATATCTATGACAAAGTTTTGGAATAAATTTAAGTTCATTGAAAATTTACTTAAATTCAAAAGTTCATTGCATTGAAAGCAAATTTATCAGCAAGACTAATCTCTTCTAGGATGTTGTTATCATTTGCTACTATATCACAATGCAATCATTTGCTATTATATCACAACAGTGGACCACAACAACTTGATCAGAGTTATGGAATCTACAAAAGTTATAGTTATGGTGCTTAATCTCTAGATAGCCTCCATGAATTGATTTGGAATAAGCCTAATGTTTAAACTAGTTTACCCTTTCAGTTTTTGGAATAAACAGACCTTCTTTTTATTCTCCAAATCAAAGAGTCCAGATGTTTTCCATTATATCATCACTATTCTGACATAACCTTTGGTAGTGCATGTTTTCACTTCCTTAGACCTTATAACACTAACTAATTAAAATTTTAAAAGGCCAAAAGATTTCACCAGTAACAAAGCTTTGGCTACACTAATTTTTACTCTTGCACTATCCCATCACTGGGCAAAACATGCATTTATGAGAAGATAAATAGACTTATGTGTGGCCTCAAACAAGACCAACGAGCATGGTTTGAAAGATTCCAATCTTTAGTTACTCAATTTTGTTTAAACAGAAATTTTACTTATCAATTAATTTTCATTTCAGAAGAAAGATACATAGTTTCATAACTCACTGACCTTAACCCTCATAAAACTAAACCCTTAACCAGAATGTTCTAACCGCATGAAATAAATTAGTCTAACTTAAAGCTATTAGCAAAAACATTATATGCTTTAAATATACATACATATCACATAACTAAGATCTTAATATAATAATAGGGTTTTGAAGTAAAGAAAATTATCACACCTACCATTGTAACTAAGTACATGAAGTAATATAAATTCAAAAAAAGTATAAAGCCAGAAGAACTTACTTTCAAGAAGTTGAAACCAAGCTTTCGACATAATCTTTCATTGGGAACCAACGTATCTTTTTGTTAAACGTAGTTTTCTTCGCTTTGTTTGTCCTCAGGTTATAAAGAATCGCTCGGTCTTGAACAATGTCTGCCAATACCATTGTTTCACCATTCTCAGAAAGATGCAATGGTTTTAATATTAAAAGCCGGCTACCAGCATATTCGTAATTCGTATGAATATTGTGATAGCTAACTTTGTGGAGTTGAGTCCAAGAATTTCCATTTCCAAATTCTGTCATCTTCCATATAACCAAATCGGTCTTCTCGAAATCATGATACAAACACAAGGAGTCTTTCAATACACAAATACTCGGCGCTGCTCCACCATTATCGTAACCTTGAGGGGGCAGAAACTGTGTGTATTTCTCCTTACCAATATCAAACGAAAGAATCACAAATTCGCCACTAATGTTATTCCACCATTCACTCTTATTGGCCAACCAATTAATAGTACAATTCAATTGTACACCATCAGACCCCTTCCGTTTGCACACTTCAAGAGGAACTACCGGAAAACTTGGAATAGTTCTCCAAACATTATTCGCCAAACTAAAGACTCTCACTGTGGTTTTCGTATGAGGATTCCCATCACCACTGGGACTTAATTCCAGAACCTTATAAATGTCGGTTGAATTATCATAAACAAACACGAACTTACAAAATATCACACTAGACTTATAGTTATACCCTAATTTATCAGATATTTTTCTGGTAGCGGGGTTCCAGAAACGTAACCAAATATTTTTATAATCAAGATTTTCGCCATAAGAAAAACCTAGCAAGCAAACCAATCCATTACACGAACCAACAATTTCCACACAATCCTTGTCCTTCAAATGGTAGTAAGGATCCTTAGGAACTGTGATCCAATTGTTTTGCAGTACACGACTAACAGGGAAGTGTAAGAAATTGTAATTGTAATCAGCATGCGGCTCACCACGGTACCAGAAGTAAGGGTTTCGTTTAGAACGATGAAGGTGCATTTTGATGAATTTAAGATCGGAGATTATAGTGTTCCAAGTATGACTTACAGACTTCATCAGCATCAGAGATTTGACAGGAAGCCATGATAGGATTTCGGGGATAAGCTCATCGGGGAGGAACGGCGATGGATTGGATCGAGGTCGGAGACGCCGTGAGTTGGGTGGATTGGTATTCATCAGTTCAGGGCGGTGGCTGGCCACAGAATTGAAAGATGTGTGCGAATGAATTAGGGGTTTTAGTAATTTTTAAGACATAATACAAGAATCTTTCAAAAAACAAGAATTTAAGACGTTCTTTTTTTTTTTTTTAAAAAAATTTAAGACATTCTTTTATTCTTTTTGACCAAAAATTTAAGACTTTTTTTTTTGGGTACAAATTTAAGACATTCTTATCACCTAATCAATTTCTTATAAGGCAAAATTAATCATTTCAATACTTTTCCTTTTTATTCTTTTTTGAGCAATTTTTATTTTTTTTCTTTATCATTTCTCTCTCTATTTTACTATTAAAATTATTATTATTTTCTCAGTTTCTACTACTCTTCCCAACTTTTCAAATTTTTTTCTTTTTACTATATTATACTCCTTTCTCATTTAGATTTAAGGTATATCTCTTCTAATTTAAAGGTTAAATTACACCTTGAGTTCTTTAAGTTTGAGGTTTGTAACAGATTGGTTCTTTACGTTATTTTGGTTACATATAAGGCCTTTGAGTTTGAGGTTTGTAACACATAAGTTCTTTAAGTTTGTAAACGTTTTCAATTTAGTCGTTATACCACATCATCGTTTTTGTAATGTTTGGATAACAGAAAGACTAAATAGAAAACGTTTACAAACTTAAAGGACTTATGTGTGACCAAAATAACTTAAATGGTCAATCTTTTATATACTTCAAACTTAAAGGACCCCTGATGTAATTTAACCTATAATCTAACAAGAATAATACTATTGCATTAACAACGAGTGAACTGATTTTAGTTTTATAATAAATTTTGAAATTAATTGAGTAAAGAATTCGAAGATGTGTGTGAATGAATCTGACTAAAAATCGAGTCTCTCACAAAAAAGTTTTTTATTTATTTTTTATTAATATGAATTACTGATGTGGAAATTCAGTGCTCATGTGTATAATTTGGTTGCAACATATGGAAACATGCCAGATCATCCGAAAAGGGTCTATGATTTAGTTTATTTAAAGACAAATCGACCCACTTCGTTTAATAAGGTCGGGTTTAAGTTATTCATCATTATAGTGGAACAGAGGGTTGTTCTCTCCCCCAGACTAGGTCACTTTTGGACCGAACTTGGTAAGCAAATTTCATGTGTTCTCTCTTTCTTTCTCTCGCTGTTTTCTACTTTTGTTTGTGTTTATAACTTCCATACACTTTGTTTTGGTTGCTTGATTATTACTTGTTCCACATATCAAGTATTTTATTGGTGTGATTTTCATCGAATTCACAACAATTGGCACCCACTATGGGGCAAGGGTCAAAGGATAATCAAGTATCATGGGTCCGAAGTGGGATATTGAGAAGTTTACCGGAGATAACGATTTTAATACAACAAAAGTGTGAGAAAGCTTTGAAGGGTGAAGGTGCGTTACCGGTCACCATCTCACGAGTGGATAAGACTGAGATGGTGGACAAGGCCAGGAGTGCCATTGTCTTGTGTCTCGGGGATAAACTTTTGAGAGATGTAGCGAAGGAACCAACCGCGACATCGATGTGGTTAAATTTGGAGTCTTTGTATATGACAAAGTCTTTGACTCATCGGCAATTCCTAAAGCAACAACTCTACTCATTCAAGATGGTGGAGGCAAAGGCCATCATGGAGCAACTTACGGGATCTTTTGAATATTTCAAAGATACCATGCTCTATGGCAAAGAAGGCACTGTTACCTTGGAAGAAGTTCAAGCGGCTTTGAGAACCAAGGAGTTGACCAAGTCCAAGGATTTGAAAATTGGTGAAAATGGTAAAGGCCTAATTGTTTCAAGTGGGAATGGTGGAGGTAGAGGTAACCGAAGAAAAAGTGGTAACAAGTCAAAGTTTAAGTGCTTTAATTGTAACAAGATGGGTCACTTCATGAAGGATTGTTTGGAGATTAATGGTAACTCCTCACAAATTGTCTCTGAGGGTTATGAGGATGCAGATACTTTGGTGGTGTGTTGGTTGGAGGATGGAGAAGGTGATGTTTCTCACCTTGGAAATGATGCCTAGGGGAGTAGTGGTCATCTGGAGAGACGTTAAACACTCAACATCAGCTTGGAGAGGCGGTGGTAAGAATACTCATGGTTAGCCAAGAGAGGCAGTGATAAGAATACTTGTGATCTACTTGTGAGGTGGAGTTTCAAGGTGGAAGACATAGTAGGATGTACGCATTTGCTAGTTGAGGTAGAGTACGCTCAGCTTGAGGTGGAGTTGAACACACCAGAAATGGTACGACTATGGAGGACCTTGGGTGCTATGCTCTAGTGGTGAGCAAGGGATTTCTTCATGAAGACGGAAGGCATTCCGGAGGTTGAAGAATGTATAGCACGACTTGTAGGATTACCCTAAAAATCCAAGGGTGATTGGATGCAAGGAGATCTTCAAGGAAGCGGGAGATGTCTTGTGATGAACAGGTTAAGATGGATACTTGTGGAACTACCTAAAATTCGTAGTGTAGTTGGATTACAAGGACCTTCGAGAAGGAGGAAAATGATCTGATTAGTGAAGGGGTTAAGGTGTGTACTTGTGGAGCTACCTAAAATTCCTAGTGTAGTTGGATCCAAGAATCTTCAAAAAGGCGGAAGGCATTTCGATGGTTGAAGATGTTAGGTGTAAACTTGTGGAGCTACATGGTGTAGTGGGAAGCAAGGGAAAAAGCATTAATGGTGGATGATGGTTGAATTGGCATCAACACTGATTTGAAGTCAAGGTGGAGAATTGTAAGAGTTAACTTAAAATCAGGTTCTACAGAAATCTTGGCACGTTTTCAGGGCGACGTGGCACGATTGGATGTTTCAGTTATGAAGCAAGTCACTAGAAAAAATGTGGCACGATGGGATAGCAACGTGGCACGATGGTGTGCTAGAGGCGAAAAACAGAAACATATTTTTCTGTGAACATTTGTTCCAAATTTTAAGTGATATTTTTACTATAAATATAGACCTTCTATCAGAGTAAACCTTGAGATAGAGGGGGCTGAAAACAAGGGTTTAGAAGGCAACACAAAAACTAGGGTTTGCATAGAGTTTGCTCTTGGCAACAAACACTAGGGTTGGGGTTGATTCACCTTGGGAAACACTATTAGGATTGAGTCTCTTTGTCACGGGAAGAGATTGGGGCTTTGGGTAGAATTAGGCGGGAGACTTATTCTTGTAACTCATTGATATCTCTTTTGTAAAGTTACTCATCATTATAGTGAAACGGAGGGCTGCTCTCTCCCCAGACTAGGTCAGTTTTAGACCAAACAAGGTAAACAAATTTCGTGTGTTCTCTCTTTCTTTCTCTCTGGTTTCTTCTTTTGTTTGTGTTTATAACGTCCATACACTTTGTTTTGGTTGCTTGATTATTACTTACTCCACACATCAAGTATTTTATTGGTGTGATTTTCATCGAATTCACAACAATAATAGACATCAGATCCTAATACATCAGATATTTGTCCGGTAGCGGGGTTCCAAAAACGGAACCACACCTTCTTATAGTTAGCACACTCAGTGATAGAATAACCGAGCGAGCAAATCAATCCATTGCAGGAACCAAGAAACACACAACAATTCTTATCAGTCAATTGATAGTAAGGATCCTTAGGATGTCTGATCCAATGGTTTTCTAGTAAACGACTAACAGGAAAGTGTACGAAACTATAATGCAGATGATAACCCTGTGTAAGGACTATTGATGAGAAGCACGGGTATTGTGCAGATCGACTAAGGTGCATTTTTATGAATGGAGGATGAGAGATAAGACTTATCCATGACTTACTGACGCACTTCATCTTCATAAGAGACTTGACCGGAAGCCACAATAGTATTTCAGTGATATCCTCGTTAGGGAGGATAACTTCTGGCGACGGCGATAGATTGGATTGATGGCTACGACGATGCGTCATTGGTGGTGGTTGGAAATTCATCAGAGCAATGACAACTACACATAAAAATAAAAAAGAATTCGTTGTGAGAGCAAAATGATAATAATTTTGTACTGAAATAATGTATAGAACACCAAAGAGAAATTGTAGTTTGTTAGAAAGAGAGAAATTGCAGCTGAGTATTTTGTTGTATCGGTGAATTTAAGACTTGTTTCGTTTTATTGTAAAATAATTCTTTTATTACAAAATTTATTTCATATTAATATTTCTTTTTGTGTTTGCTTTTCACCTATTTAGAATTTGGTGAATCAGTGTATTTAAAGTTTTTAAATAAGTTTGACAAAACATCTTTCAACAAAAAAGTTAGACGAAGCATTTATTTCATTTCTTATTTAAATATGGGTCTTGCTAACCAGTGCCCTCAGGGAAATGGTTAAGGAATCTACAAATAAAAATTTTCTATTGAAAATACTAGAGGTTCAAATAATGATTACACAACTTTTTTATAAAAAGTTACTTGTTTTGAATGTTTAACCAATGCCCTTGGGGCACTGGTTATCATTCTCCTTTAAATATATATGGATTTGTTAACTGATGTCCCAAGTGTAGTTAAAGAATCTATAAGTAGATATTATGTTTTAGAAATGTAAGTTTTTACTTTTGTCTTAGTAATAATTACATAACTTTTTTGTTGTAAAGTTACTTATTTTAGTACTTTAATCAATACCCAAGGGCACTCTTAAGCCTTCTCCCAATAAATAATATAATATTTTCACTATTTCTTGATAATTATTTTTGACCGTATATTTTTTTTTGTTGAGTAAAGCCCGTGTATTTTTTTTATAAATAATAAAAAAATAAAAAATTATTTCCGATTGTTATTTTTGACCAAGTATTCTTTTAATAAATATTGTTTAAATTTTAAAACAAGCGTTAAATTCATTTATTATTTAAATAAGTAATATAATTTTTTGAATAAAAGTAATATAATATTTTCACTATTTCCTGCTTTTTATTTTTGACCATATATTCCTTAAAAAAAAATAAATTGACCATGTATTCTTTTAATAAATAACAAAAGACCAAAAAGTTATTTCCTAATTTATATTTTTGTTCAAGTATTCTTATAATAAATATCAAATGAATATTATATATATATATATATATATATATATATATATATATATATATACACAATTAGATAAAATTTGTCAAAAATAAATAAATTATAAATAATGATTTTAAAGTTTTTATAAAATTCATGTCACTTTTTTATGATTTATATTGTGTGTTTGTGTGCGTAGATACACACACTTATATAGAAACGAGATACATGATTTTAGAACGACGGTTTACTTCCAATTATATCCATCATTTAAACTATTATATATTTGAAAATTGACTCCTTTTACGCTATTATTAAAGTATTTATAAAAAAAATACCACAAATAGCTCTTGTAGTTGATTTGTCAAAAGAAAAAAAAAAGCTCTTGTTAGTTGAGAGAGGTCTGAAAATAGCTCCCGTAAGAAAACCCCGACTCCATCATTGTAATCTTTGATTCTTTATATTCTGGTCCTCCGGTAGCTCAGAGTCTAGTGAGACAAGAGGTGCTGAAGTGGTAGGGAATCTTGCGACGCAGCTTCTTTCACATAAATTTTTTTGACATGACAATTTCTTATTTTTCGCTAACATTAATTGAAGGATGAAATAAAAAATAAACAAAATGTCATGGGTTGAAATCAAAGTTTTCTCATGTTAGGTATGAAAACCAATAAGAAAGAAACACGTTTTGTCACTCTAGATCACTAATCATGATATTTTCATTGTTTTAACATCTTTCGAGGATTCACCAAGATGTTTTCGTTGTTTTTAACGCCTATTGTTGCGATAGATGTGCTTCAGTATATAAATCAATACTCATGTTGTATGCGTTGTAATCCGTTCCTTCTATATCAGCTTACCTTGTAGCCTATATGTTGAGTTGTATTGATCTTCTGAAGAGTTTGCGACATTGGCTATGGTTATTCTTTGTTAATGGCCACTCATATTGTCCTCTTCAATAATTTATTATGTTTTGGAGGATAATATGTTGGATGCCCATCATCTTGTATTTCCGAGGTGAGAAATATTGGTTCGGATATGGGGTTCACAACATAAAGAAGAAAGGTGCTACAAATGTTTCCAAATAAACCTAAAAGAGACGTCAAGAGTTTGAAAATAGGTTCTACAAAATGAGTACTATAAACAAAATTTTACATAATTATCTTGACTGCATGCAAATAGGGGGACTACAAATGTTACCCAACAATTTTAGATCTATTTGTAACTTGCCCCTTAATCAGAACTGCATGCATACTTTGTGATCAGATTTACATGATTTTGTTGTGTTGCATCACTATTGTAGTTTTTCTCACGACTAGAGTAATACTTTTCCAGATTAGTGTCAACACGCAGGATTGGATCTAGAAATTTCAGAAAGTGGGGTCAAGTTCGTTTATCATAAACATTTATACAAAAATATATAAAACCATAACCATTATAATGATGAAGTCATTACCATTAAGCAAAACAGTGAAGATTACAAAAAGTATATGATTGTATATAAAAAAACTAAAGAAACGAAGAATTACAATTGCCCTTTTCATGATGTCATATTTTGAAAGTGTTGTAAGATTTTTTAATTTTCAATACTATCAAATATATCACTCTCAATGTATGTTACCAAACAATCATTCAGAAACTCATCTCCCATACGGTTGCGGATTTGATTCTTCACAAAATTTATAGCTGAGAAACTTCTTTCAATAGTTGCGGTAGCCACAGGTAAAAGTAATGATAATTTCAAAAGTAAGTACACCATTGGATAAGCAATATGTTTTCTAGTTTCCACCATCATTCTTGAAAGATCGCTAATCCCATCTAAATTATAAAATTGTTCACATGAACCGAACATCCATGATATAATTTTCAAGTTGATTGTTTATTCCTATAAGTTCCAAAGAAGAAAATTCAGATGGATAAAATCGAACCAAATTAACCAACTTCTCCTTGTCAAATGCAAAAAATGAATCTCTTGGATTTAAGCTTGCTATTCAAATAAGCAATTCACCACTCACCTCAGTGAATTCTCTTGGATTCTTGCTACAAAAAATCAATCTCTTGGATTCTCGCATCTAACGTCCAACTCACATATCTCAAATACCAAAACCATCTATCTCTCCTATAACCCTCCATACTCCTCCTTAGTTTATTCCTTCGCTCTCACCTTCACCCACTTTAATTTTTCCTTCAATACAAAACCCATACCCATGCACATTGTGCCCTCTCCAGACGTGATCTAAACCTTGCATAAGGGAACAATTTTTTAGCCATTGATTAGTGAACCTAAATGGCTTTAGCCCCTAATCCCAACCTCCAAATTTTAGAACCTAAGGGCAATGATCGAACACATCTCTGGGCAACACCCAAAGGGATGCTCCCCCAAAGTACAACACCAATTTTCAGAAACAAACATTCTATTTGGACGGCTCATTGCTAATCCGTTTGCATGATACCAAGTGTATCTTCTCCCTAAACAACGGTTAAAAAAGAGACATATATGTACTACAATTAACAAAGTTTTCTACGCTATAATGTTATTTGACAACATTTTGTACTAGATAGCATATCCCAGCGCAATATAGATTCCATCAACACCGACCAAATCTCACTCAGCTTTCATTATTTAGGGTTAAACACTGAATAATAAATTTTGAAATTTGGAAACAACAAAGTTGAGTAAAGGCAAAGCCACGAAAAAGGATGTATCTTTAAATTTATTATTTTGACTAGATTCAGGGCAGTAAAGGCAACAACACTAAAAAATGTACATTTCAATAAAGAAAGGTACTACCATGAAAAAATACAAGAATAAAATAATAACTATTTTACTATTTAGTGTTACTTGTTGAAATAAATAAATTAATTAATAAATTCAATAACATTGAATCATAAAAATCTAATATTTAAATGTCAAATTCTATTATGTTTTATGAAAATATTTTCTAACACAAACAACTAATTATAGTTTAATTTTCTAACTAAACAGAAGCCACAAATATGTCACAACTTGGATACTATACTAAATCTTAAATGAAAGATCATATAAAAATCTAAAAACGAAAAGATGCAACACAATTAAGCATAACAGTAAAATTTAAAAACAAAACTCAAAAATTAACATTCATGTGTTGTGCAGTGGGCATAGAATCAAGCTCTAGATGACTTATTGGATTCAGATTCTGAGCCTCATTATGATAAAAGTAGTTACTTCTTCTTGCACTAACAAAGGTACCGAGTTTAACTTCTCTTGTGTTACCTTGCAAATTTGTAGCTATAGCTGACTCATTCATGTGAGTTAAATTCTCTTGTTTTTCTACTTTAGAAAACTTGTTAGGTCTCTTCCTTGAATTTGAGAATGCTTGAGTAACTGGAATATGTGTAATTTCGGCAGCTGTCTTAATTATGTTCCTATGACCACTCTTTGTGGCAAAGGTGGATTCGGAACATGAGTAATTGGAATATGTGTTGGTTGAGAAACTTTAACTGGACACACATTGGTATTCCTTGCAGTTGGTTTAGGGAAATCATTACTCCAAGTAGGTTGTTGATGAGTTGGTGAGAACATCCGTGATGTTCGTGTTGGTGGTGCATCTGGAATACCGTTTTCATCACCACCACGAACATCACGGATGTTCTCACCAACTCATTAACGGCCTACTTGGAGTAATGATTTCCCTAAACCATCTGCAAGGAATACCAATGTGTGTCCAGGTAAAGTTTCTCAACCGACACATATTCCAATTACTCATGTTCCAAATCCACCTTCTGCCACAGAGTGGTAATAGGAACATAATTAAGGCAGATACTAAAATTACACATATTCCAGTAACTCAAGTATTCTCAAATTAAAGGAAGAGATCTAACAAGTTTCCTAAAGTAGAAAAAGAAGAGAATTTAACTCACATGAATGAGTCAGCTATAGCTACAAATTTGCAGGGTAACACAAGAGAAGTTGAACTTGGTACCTATGTTGGTGCAAGAAGTAACTACATTTATTATAATGAGGCTTAGAATCTGAATCCAAGAAGTCATTTAGAGGTTGAATTTGACACTTCCACCTGCATTTGAACAGAAATTATTACGTAGCAGTTGTAAGTCCTAACATAGATCTTTAAAGTTAGAATCATAGTTCAAAAGCTAACTTTTAAAATTCCAGTATATAGCTAAAAAGCCTAAAAATCAAATAATAGCCTCAATTTAAATAAGACATGTTAAACTTCATCTAACAAAAGTGTATGTCTAAAGTAATTACACTTATGTATATAACCAATCTATTGTTCTTATCATTGCAATTGAAACGAAACTAAAATCTATGCAAAATAGGACTTCTCAAGTAGAATGATATCATACATGGAAGGCTAATTGTTTCCACGAGTATTTTTCCTTCCTATAGATAAATTGAAAGATAAAACTATAAGACATGAATATTGCCAACTAGTTGAGTAATAATTAAGGGAACAATATCAAGAGGCACTCACAATAAAGTAGAATCAATCAATTAAAGAAGAAAAAAAAGTCATGAACAAAGACTGAATGAGAAGGAAACAAAAAACGAGAAAAGAGAATTGTCTCTTGCAAGAAATCAGCCACAACATTTTGAAGAATTACAATTGAAATTATTATTATTTAGATTTCCATTAGAATCGATAACCTCATCAATCTTGTAGTTGTAATTGCAAGATAGTTCATGCATTTATGGTATGTCATCAACGGCATATAGCATGATGTGTGAAGTTCTACCATCATCTTGATCAAAAACGACAATTTGAAAAAACAAATTAGGAGGACAACTATGGTTGGTAAACCGTGGTAATGTGGCAAGATTTATCAATCATAGTTGTTCTCCTAATTTTTTTGGTTAAAATGTTATTTTTGATCATGATGATGGTAGGATTTCTCACATCATTCTATTTGCAGCTGAGGACATCCAAAAATGCCAAAACCGATTTACAATTACAGTTACAAGATATGATGGAGATATTTATTCGAAAGGAAATGTAAATAAGATTATCAATTTTTGTGCTTTTGAATTTTGTGGCAGATTATATTAATAATGATTTCTAGTATGAGGTGATTTTCTTTTCTAGTTTCTTTTTTGCCTTCTCATTCAATCTTTGTTCATAAATTAGTTTTCTTCTTTAACCTATTGATTCTACGTTGTTATGAATGGCTGTTGATATTGTCTCCTTAATTATTACTCTAAAAGGTGGCAATAGTAAAGTATTGTAGCTTCATCTTTCAGTTGCTCTAGGAGGGCAAAATACCTATATCATATAAAAAGTCAAACACTTGAAATGAGTCTTCTAACAATATTGGAGTAGTAAATCATGCCCATTAAAAGGAAAAAGAGTGGAGAATAAACAGAGACCAAAATAAAAATAGAGATGAAAAAAGATGAATTTGGAGAACAAAAGCAAGGAAGTAGTAGTATTAGAGATGTAGATCAGGAAGAAAATTTGAATAATTGTAGAAAGCATAGAAGATGACAAACTTACAAATATTTTGAGGAGTAATATACAGATTGCGGAAAAAATTATCGATTGATGAAGCTGAATAATTAAAATATAGAGAAGAAATGTACTTCCAGATATATCCATACCTGTTAGTGAATTGAACGCAGAATCTTGATCTGGGATTGGAGATGGATGTATGTTAAAGTTTTTACCTGAAAAGAAAGAATTAAAATTCATGATTATAAAGTGACACCTTACATAAAAATAAAAATAAATTAACATAATATTTTTATGGTGAATGAAATCAATGAGAGAGTAGAGGAACTTTGCCATTGAATTGCAGTGTTCAAAATGTTTACCATTTCCCCTGTCAATATGTTTTTATTTATAGCCCCAACTATAAATTATTCTTTTGACTTAATTGAATACCTTTTGACTATTTTTTGACCACAATAAATACTTTTTGATAGAAATATGTTTTATACACATTAAATCTAAAAAGAAATTTGACCAGATTTATTAAAAAATATAAAACTTTGACCAAGTATTTGCTTTCTTTCTTATTTAAATCAATAAATTAATATTTTCATTATTTTCAAATTTATTTTTGTTCATGTATTTTCCTAAAAAAATACTCCCTCCGGTCCTATTTACAAGAGAAAGTTGATTTTTTAGATACATTGAATAATTTATGTATCTAGTCAAGAATCTAAACCAAATACATAAATTAATTAATGTATCTAAAAAATTAATTGTCTCTTGTAAATAGGACCCGAGGGAGTATTGAAATAATCGAAAGCGTTAAGAAATTGATTCAAAGTATTGCAAGATATGTAAAGTATAGAACAATAGAGAAAAAGAAATAAAGAGTGAACATAAGATTATATTGTATCCACAAGTCTATCTTTACACTAAAACTTGAGTCTTATTTATGCGATATAAATGCAAATAGTAAGTGAATGATCAAATGTAATTAAACATCACTAACAATCCATTCACTAATGGAAGTTATAAGAATGTGGAAGATCAAGGATAAACATCCACTAATACTCATAACACTCCCCCTTAGATGTCCATCCAGGACATGTCTCATTAAAATCTTACTAGAGAAAAACATGATGGAAAAAAAATTCTAGTGAAGGAAAAAGAGTACAACATCCTTTTGTGTCATAATCTGTCTCATTAAAAACCTTACGAGGAAAACCCAATGGGATAAAACCAGGGTTAAGGGAAAAAGAGTGCAAAACACATTCGAGTCTCCCCCTCATAAAGACAATTATATGTGAGATGAAGAAGGTCAAATAATCTTTTATGCTAGTTACCAAAATCTTTACTTGATGGTAAATATATTGAAAAATATAATATATCTCCATGCTCTTCTCCAAATTAGCAAGTCTTGCGATATTATCTTCATATGGAATTGTAGAAAGAGTTTTTATAAAATTAGAAAATCACAACTTTCTTGTATGTATGAAATCATAATCCTTAACAAAGAGCATTCTCCATTTGCTAACATTTTCAAATGATATTGTTGTTTCTTTAAGAAACAAATTGTATGTTTGACTTTGCTGACCAATTCAAATTGTTCATAATTTTCTTGAAGATGTGATTTTTACTCACGTCAAGTGACACCACAATCATTCTATTACATAATGAACTAGATTTGTTCATATCGACCTTTATATAACAAATTTTAGACTCTAAATAATACAAATAATGAAGAGTATTCAACGTAAAACGGGATATCACACTACATTTAAAATATAAATAGAGTAAAGTTACTATTTATTAAAACAACCTTGTCAAAATTTCAATGACATCGCAGCAGAAAATAGATTCATAGTTCAACAACTTTGTCACTACGGCCTCAACGTAAACAACTTAATTAAAAATCTTAATTCAAAAAGGTTCAACAACATGGTTCATAAATAATACGCAACAGTGGAAAACAAGCGAATAATCCCCATCCCGTTACGTATCAGAG
>Ga0228710_1002204_pt1 | contig 30471 bp, 19 predicted proteins | sample MedpolnodulmetaG_FD_177995 | JGI IMG/M metagenome (GOLD analysis project Ga0228710, IMG submission 177995) | Root nodule microbial communities from Medicago polymorpha collected in Santa Monica, California, United States - pink nodules | ecosystem: Host-associated > Plants > Roots > Nodule...
AGAGATCATATATATATATATATATATATATATATATATATATATATATATATATATATATATATATATATATTTCCCTGTTATAAAAACATACAAATTTTCCCTTAAATTTTTAGTGCAGGTTTCCCAACAAATTAAAAGAAACGTGAGCTTCTTGAATACCTGCTAGTCTAGTAGTACAATACAAGATAAGAAGGCACTTTCAAATGGTCCTTAGATTTTAAACTTTTCATATTTTGTGGCCATGCATGCATATGGTAATTTTTCGGTGCAGGTTTTCCCAACAAACAAAGGCGTGTTTGCTTGAAAACTACTGTTCAACAAGCATGGTCCTTGGTTTATCAAAAATAACTTTATCCTTAGATTCTTCAATTTTTGTGGCCATGATAGTTCAGTTGTACGTATCATTTTCAAAAACTCCATTAATAAATTAACGCAATCAATGTATGACTCACTCAAAAGAAACACGACACCTATTAACTCTTCTATTTTTGTATATCATGACTTCATCATTGTTAATGTTGACAGCGCGGAGGTGCCAACCAGAGTTGGTGCCACCAGCTGCACCCACTCCTCGCGAAGTTAAACTATTATCTGACATAGATGATCAAGAAGGTTTGCGTTTCAATATGCCTATCATATTTATCTATTGTCACGAACCATCAATGGTAGAGAAAGACCCTGTTAAGGTTCTTAAACGTGCACTCTCACAAACACTTGTTTATTACTATCCACTTGCGGGAAGAATTAGGGAGGGAGCTAGGGACAAGTTGATGGTGGATTGTACTGGTGAAGGTGTCATGTTCATTGAAGCTGAAGCTGACGTAACACTTGATCAATTTGGTGGTGCACCCCATCCCCCATTCCCTTGCTTCCAAGAACTCATATACGATGTTCCAGGCACGAAACAAATTATTGATCATCCTATTCTGTTCATACAGGTTCAATCATGTTAATTCTCTCATCCTTAATGTTTTGCAGGCCTCGCCACACTTTTGACTTAATCACCATTTTTGTCCATAAAGTTGTGACTCAGACAGTATTGCATACCTAGCTTTTAAATTTTAATTTTTTGTTGATTTCAGATATTATATATTTTTTTTTTTTTAAGGAAGATATTATATTGTTATTGCCTACAATTTTGGAGACTAGGTTAATTTTTCAACCTATGCTTTTATCCAAAAAATAGTAGATGGAAGGCATGACAATTGAATCCACTCGAACCGATTTTGACAGAAAATTAATTATGGGTAGAGACGGAATCAAATTTTCTCCGTCAATGATCAAAGAAAAATATATACAAAAATTATTAATATATACAATGTCTAATGCACATACACTAAGTTATTTCATAGTTTTATTTTAGTAATTATGCCTCTCAACTAACAGGCAAGAAGACAAGTTGGCTAACGGACCAAAACATAAGAAATATTTGTTATGAGATCAAAATGAAACTAGGATATTAATTAAAGGACTAAACATATAATTAGCCTTTATGTTATCATATACATATTTAAATTTTAATCTCTTTTTAATGAAAAAAATCATTGATTTGAAATTTAAATGATTAATTAACACTAAATGCATGTGAGACCTAATTTAGTGAGACTCATGTGAGTTTCAACTAGTTGAGTATGAGTTGAGAAGAGTGTGTTGCTAAGGCTCATCATTTAATGATTATATGACTTTTATCATATGGAGCCAGAAAACCTTAATCTCAGACTAAACAATATACTTGCATTTCTTTCTATGTTCATAGAAGAAAACATATAAATTAAAAATTACAATTAAACAATCACATGAACTTTCTACATGTTAATACAACATCACATGTACCAAACTGATTGGATTAGGACATGGATTTATCTCTATTATTTAGTATTACATTTAAAATGACAGATCACGCGTCTCAAGTGCGGTGGTTTCATTGTGGGCGTAAACTGGAACCATGCAATTGGTGATGCAACAGGTTTGAAACAATTCATGAATGTCTGGGCAGAAATGGCTAGAGGAGCACATCAACCTTCCATTCAACCAGTATGGCGCAGAGAGATCCTAATGGCAAGAGACCCTCCACGCATTACTTGTAACCACCATGAATACGAACAAATACTTCCGTCAAATATCAACAAGGAAGAAGATAATGCTGCTACCATAGTCCATCAATCTTTCTTCTTTACACTTTCTAACATAGCTGCAATTCGTCACTTGATTCCATTTCACCTTCGTCAATGCAGTACATTTGATCTTATAACTGCATGTTTTTGGTGCTGCCGCACAAAAGCATTGCAGTTAGAGCCAGATGAAAAAGTACAAATGATGTGCATCGTTAATGCACGTTCAAGGTTTAGGGCTAACCATTCCCCACTTGATGGATATTATGGTAACTGTTTTGCTTTCCCGGCTGCTGTCACCACCGCAGGGAAGCTTTGTGGAAACCCTTTAGGTTATGCAGTGGAATTGATAAGAAAAGCAAAAGCTGAAGTTACAGAAGAATACATGCATTCTTTGACAGATCTTATGGTTATTAAGGAACGATGTTTATTGACAACAGTAAGATCTTGTGTTGTATCAGACTTGACTCGTGCTAAGTACGCAGAAGTGAATTTCGGATGGGGTGAGGCGGTGTATGGTGGAGTGGTAAAAGGTGGGGCTGGACCTTTACCTGGAGCAACGTATATAATCCCACATAAGAATGCAGAAGAAGAAGAAGGTTTAATATTACTAATTTTCTTAACCTCTGAAGTTATGAAGAGGTTTGCTGAAGAGTTAGATAAGATGTTTGATAACCAAAATCAACCTGCAACGATTGGTCCCAGTTTTGTCATCTCTACCTTATAGAGTTTGTGATGTTCCATTAGATAAGTTAAATAAATTTTTTGGCTTATGGCAATATCATGAAAATGAAAGACCAATTTATTATGGTAATAAGTTAAAACTTTCCACAGTAGGTAGTCAATAAAAGTTGGTAACTTATATAAAAGTATTATCACTCTTCTATAAATAATTTCTCTGTCACTGCAAAGGAAAAATTTATTTTAGAAAGAACATATATAATGAATTGTCTATATGAAATTAATTATGATCGTTTAAAAACAATTTTATAAGATTAAATTAACATTTAATTTAACGATCCCAAAAGAAAGTATACATGGAAAGATAAATTGAAAATAGAAAAAATTTCACTGCATAAACTCTTCAAGGATTAAAAGATGATGGTGTGTAAAACTAAAACTATGGTTGGCATTTGGATATGCTTAGAGGTAGATATCAGAATATGGAATTGTAGCTTCAACAAAAAGAAGTTATGCTTCATCTTAACCAATATTTTCCACACCATCTCTTATCTTATCAACTTTGTAGCATTGACACCAACATTACATTGAATTAATTTATTTACTCAAATTTTCACAGTGTGTGTCTGAGTCTGTGTTTCATAGCTTACCAGATATTTGTCTTTTGATCTGTAGAATATGTTTTACACTAAAAGGTGTGTTTGTGCCATTTAAAGATACCTCAAGAGTATGTGTAATTTTCTCAATAACTTATCGTATCTTTTTGAATAATATAGCAGCATGGTGTATAAAAAAGACAAATTCTATGGTACACCCAAAAATTTGAGTGTACCAGTACACCAAATCATTAAATTAACAATTAAATGAGTTGTTTTTTTTTTGAAGAAAAAAAATTATTTTCTATCATTGACAATATATAATAATCAAATCATATTTAACAAAAGTTTCGACGAAATAAAATTTAATTTTTTTGAATTTTTATTACTTATAATAAAGAATATTGATTATTTTTTATGAGAAAATGTTAAAAATTTAATATGATTCTTATAAACAATGAAACTATGTTTTTTCTTATGAAATGGTGTTTTATAAAATATAAATATTGACAAATAATTTTTTATTTCATAAAATAATTGTTAATTTATAATTTTATGGTGCAAGAGTACCGGTACACTTCAAGATGTACCGCAGAAGTTCCCTTTATTCAAAGTTTATTAATATTATGAAAGCAAACTATGGCTAGCCTAAAACTTAAACACAATACATTCTCCATGATAATTAATTTGCAAACATCTAATCTAACCTAATACAATCCTCCTAACAAATGAATCTAAAAACAATCTATCTAACAAACCAATATCTGCAGCTACGTTATTACATGAGTTGCACCCACTCACCTGAACTAGGCACACCAGCATGCACCAAAAACAAAAGGTAATAACCTGGTGGTGCAATCTCTTGAGTAGATGGTCCAACCACAGTAGCATAATAAATATCCAAATTCACCATTGTTACACCAATCAACTTCAAAACCACCATTCTCTGATTCATTCCAAAAGAATGTGTAGTAAACGACGGTGACAATAACCTAACCGAAACTTCACTTGCCGAAGCAAAATTAGCTACCGTAAATGTGACGTAATAAAACACCCTATACCCTAAAATGGTATTGGTGACATGCCAAATCGTTGGCCGCACCAGATCAAACTCCGGCGACAAATAGGGTGGAGAAAATGCCTCTAAGCTTAAATCGGTTGGAAATTCAACTCCGGTAAAATTGTAATTTACATGTGGATTACTACCACCTACTAAAACTTTTCCATCTCTTAACACAATTGCAGATGAATGGTAGAGCCTAGGTCTAGAAGCTGGTGACAATACACTAAACCGTTTATCTGATTTGGTTTCTGATGAACGAAAAATTACCGGTGTTAAAACAGGTTGACGGCCATTTTCCCATCCAGCTGTACCTGATCCAGCGCCGTTAATTATGATAACATCGCCGTTAGGTAGAATTAACATGTCTCCCATTACTCTTGCCATTGGCATATCCTCAATAATCCAACTAGGATTCGAATCCGTTACTTTGAGAAATCCACATGTTTTAAGTGCTGGTATGAAGTTCTTTAGCTTTGCAGCTTCGAATGATCCTCGAGGTGCTCCCCCACAGGTCATGATTGTAGCTTCCATGGAGATTTGGTTTTCGTCTAATGGAAGAAGAACAGATGATCCTGAACTAGGATAGTTATGAGGATCACCACCTGGAATCTCAGGAAATTCTTTAACAACAACGTTTTGTTTGTAATCAAATAAAATGGATCGTGTGTTTGCGAATATGAAAAGGTTTCCATTAGGTAGAAGATGAACGAATGGATATAAGTTGTTTTCGCTTGGATCGTTAGTTTCTTGGAGAAAAGATAGATGAATAGATGAAGAAGATGAAGAAGAAGAGGTTACTGTTTTAGGAAAGAATTCGTAGTTGAATTGTCGTCTACCACCAATAATTATAATGCGATTATCTGGTAGTATTTGATTTGTTGAATACCATCTTCTTTCGGATAAGTAACTTGGGAATTCGATCCAATCACAATTTTCACTGAAACAAGGTGTGAACATTCGAATTCGACGTTCACCATCATTGAAACCACCGGTTTGGACTAATGTACCGTTTGAGAGAACAGAACCTGAGGAACACCAAGTGTCTGTTTGTACCTTTAAGGATCGGAATGTGTTTGTGGCAATGTCGTATAGAACAGAATGAGCAGTGCAATCAATTTTAAGGGCAGTATCATATGGGTCCATACGACACTGGTCATTTGAAAGAGGGAGATTTGAAGGACCAAAATCGGTACGGTCGAAAATTATGATTTTGTTGTTGTGTGAAAGTTGCATGTGCATAGCTGAAATGCCAATGGTTGGTTGTATTAGTTGCCATTCTCCTTGATTGCAAGAGGGTGATGATAATAATGATGGTGATGGTGATGGTGATGATAATACGATTAGGATGAGAAAATGTGGGATTAATGAAGATAGTATGAAGAAAATTAGGATTAATGTGATAGAGTTCATGTTGGGTGGGTTAGAAGAGAAAAGAAGGTAATAGAGGGGTTGGAATTGAGTAGCTAGTAGTTGGATTAATATTTTACTAGTAAGGTGTTGGTGGGATTTGGGTTTGTTTAGTTTACGAAATTAATGAAATCTATATTAATTTGAATGATTAAATACTACATGAGATATAACATGCATGATGTGTTAAATGTGGTATCAGAAGGAAAAGAATTATTGGTGGAAAGTGTCTTTGAAAGGATTGATGGATTCGGCAACTAAAGGGGCGATTTTGAAGGAATGTAATTTAAGGCCAAGAAATATGATTCCTACTAATATGCGACAAATCTTGAATACATGTTCATGAAAGACTGAGCAATGGACTCATGATACAGTTACTATAATTGGAGTATCGTATAGTTAGGCTACATCAAAATTACATGTAAGACGCTCCTTATCTCTATCTTTTTTAAATTGGTCAATCTCGACTCTTGCAGGGCTTGCAGCTTTGGATGAATATTCACACTTGGCTCCATGCCAAATCTTGAGTTGCATGATACCTTTACTATATATCTATTCTATACTTTATGGGAATATGAGATTTTGGGATGATTTTTTCCTTTTTTTTTTTAGGAGAGGAGGGTTTTATAATTATTCATATCTTTTTTTTTTTGTTAACACTCTAGTTCCCAACCATACTAACAAGTCAATTGGGCAATTGGGCCTAAGAGACTAATACAACCAACTCAACTAAAACAGATGCAAAGCAGCCCCAAGCTTAATGAAATAACACAAATAAATAAAAACAAATACTAGGGGATAATATAATTGTAGTATTAATTGTTAATTACTAATTGATAGCCTCCCTCAAACTAGAAGCAAATCTAGGTTGGACAATCCTAAGAGAAGGGAAAGGATGAAGAGCTATGGTGCATATATCTGCCACTTGGTCAGCTGGAGGAATTGGTAGAAGGTGCAGAATTCCAGCTTGAATATTGTCACGTACAACATGGCAATCCATCTCAATGCGTTTGTACGTTCGTGAAAAACTGGAATGGCTTGGCTGCAATACGCATTGCGGATTTGTTATCACAATAATCATGTTCTTTTTGAGAGATCTCAAAGTCTTGAATAAGATTAAGTAACCATTGAGCATCCCATGCACCTCGTGTCAACTCCCTATATTCCGCCTCTGAAAAAGATCTTGAAATTGTGGGCGGTTTCTTGCTTTTCCAGGATACGAGAGAGGATCCAAGCACAAAAAAACTCGTTGTAAGCCTTCTAGTATCTTAACATGCACCCCAATAGGAGTCAAAAAACCCTTTCGAAGATGTTGTTAAAGAGCTCGGAAAGAAAAGGCCTTTACCACGAATTTTTTTTATGTACTTAACAATTCAAGTGCAACCTGCATATGCAAATTAGTAGGGGTGGAGAGATATTGACTAAGCCTACAAACTGAAAAAGAAATGTCACAACGAGAAGGAGTTAAATAAAGAAGCTTGCCAATCAGTTTCCTATAAGGAAAAATTCCTCTCTTGGTTCTTGTGATTTCAAAACTCGAAAAATACCTGAGAACTCTAAATCTTTTTTAACACTGTGAAGTTCAGAAAGATTGTTACCAGAAATTAATAAACCATTCACACTAATTAAAAAAACAGTGAAAGCAGCAGCAGAGCTTTTAGTAAATAAGGAATAATCAGACTTAGATTAGATTGCTTAAAACCAAAATTTGTGAGAGAAGAACATGATTTTTGGTTCCATTGTCTACTCGCTTGCTTTAATCAATAAAGAGATCATTTTAGTTTGCAAAGACTGGGGTTGGTTTCATATAAACATAGTCATCAAGATACCCATGAAGAAAAGCTTTGTAAATATCTAATTGATATAACTACCAATTTTTAGCATCAACAATGGTAAAAAACAATCGTGTAGAAGCCCTCTTAACAACACGGCTAAAAGTTTCTAGATAGTATAATCCTTCAGTTTGTGTGAATCCTTTTGCTACATGATGACGTGTCTGCCTTATAATCCTACATAATTATACAAAGTAGAAACACTAGCAGATTCTACAATGAATTTATTAACAGGAAGAGTTGAATCAGAAACTTTGAGCGATTTCAGCGTCATATTCCATATGTATAGAGGATACTTCGATCGATTTCAGGATCGAAGACCATGAAAAATCAGAGTTTATTATCATTTGATACCATGCAGATTTATGAAGAAAACCAGAAAATTAACCAAAAAAGTACTCTACTCTATGATTCTTGTTAGGAGAAAAACTTGATCAATTAAATATAAAAATGGAGGATTTGTTATATAGATGGCTCAAAGGATGTAGCATCATTCCCTTCTCTCCTCTCTAACAGATTTGAATATAACTATGCCATACTAACAAAAACTTCTCTAATTTTGACTAATGAAGTCCATACAAAAAAAGGGTATAATCAATTGGGCTTAAGAGACAAAAACAACCAACTTAACGAAAACAGATGCAAAGCAGCCTAAGGCTAAATAAAACAGCTGATAATAATAAAAACAAAGAATAGGGGTTGATAGAATTATAATATTAAATCCTAGATACTAGTTAATATATCTCACAAACAAGCCTTTCATTATCATTATATAGCACACAAACCCACAACTTTATAGAATCACGACATTACAAACTACAACAAACTATAAGGTAGACATCGCAAAACTATGAGCCCTTGGTGTAGGATGGTTTTGGTTACCAAGCATCTCATCCAACTCTTTTGCAAACCTCTTCATATCTTCAGAGGGCAAACAAATTGGTAACATCAAAGTTTCTTCTCCGTTTATATTCTTATGTGGGACGATAAAGGTTGCTCCAGGAAAAGTTCCAGCCCCACCTTTTGCAACTCCACCATACACCCCTTCACCCCATCCGAAATTCACTTCTGAGAGCCTAGCACGAGTCAAATCTGAGATAATACAAGACCTTACAGTTGTAAATAAACACCGTTCCTTAATAACCATAAGATCGGCCACAGAATGCATGTATTCTTCTGTAACTTCCGCTTTTAATTTTCTTACCAACTCCACTGCATAACCAAATGGGTTTCCACAAAGCTTCCCTGCAGTGGTGACGGCCGCTGGGTAAGCAAAACAGTTACCGTAATATCCAACAAGTGGCGAATTGTTAATGTTAAACCTCGAGCGTGCATTGACGATGCACATCATTCGTACCTCTTCATCTACCTCTAATTGCAATGCTTTTGTGCGACAACACCAAAAACATGAAGTGATAAGATCGAATGTGGTGCATTGACGAAGGTGAAATGGAACCAAGAGACGAAGCGCGGCTATGTCAGAAGCTCTAAAGAAGAAAGATTGATGGACTAGAGAAGCGGTATCTTCTTCCTTAATGGTATTTGGCGAAAAAATTTGTTCGTATTCAGAATGGTTGCATGTAATGCGTGGAGGGTCTCTTGCCATTAGAATCTCCCTATTCCACACAGGTTGAATGGAAGGTCGATGTGCTCCTCTAGCCATTTCTGCCCATGCAGTCATGAATTGTCTCAAACCAGCTGCATCGCCCATTGTATGGTTCCAATTCATGGCCACTATAAACCCACCACACTTGAGACGCGTGACCTGTCATATTAATCTAATATTAATTAAGTAAATATATATCTATGCATGTTGTAAACTTGTAATCAATTCGGTTTGGCATACGTAATTAACATGTACAAAGTTCAAGTAATTGTTTGAAACCGTAGGAATTCGTATGTTTTCTTGAATGGAGCATGGAAAAAAGGTAAGTGCATACAAGTGCAAAACTTTTTAAATGGGTCAACCTGTTTATAATATATTTGTTTTTAAAGCATGTGAAATATAGGGTTTGGACCTATGTTGCATAGGTACAGTACCCACTACGGTTATCGATACGAGAATACGGTAAAAAAAAAATTTTAAATAAGGTACGGCTACGTCAATAAAATCATAAGTTTTGTTATATAATATGAGTGTTATTGGTAGAGCTTCCGTAATAACCTTTGTTTAATGAAATGTTATAATTTATAAATATGTTTCTCTCAAAAAAAAATGTGATTCCCCACAAAAAAATATATGGAAAAAATAGTAAAAATTGAGGTCGATCCGTAAAATCTCTCAGTGACTTTTACGTCGTCAACATTGTAGATTTGAAAACATAATATTCTTGAATATAGTCGTATTTGTAGGTATATGTACTCAGCTATTTTATGTTATTAACATGGATGTTGTGAGTTTATTTGTGATTTATCTTTTTTGTTTTTAGCGACTTTAGATTTATATTGTACCGATGCACTTGTCGTCAATTATGAATGAATATTGTTTATTTTTTGTAAAAAAAAAAACAAAAAAAACTTGATAATTAATATAATTGGACCTGTATGAGTCGAATGGGACGGTCGATAATTTGTTCCGAGTCTGGAACGTCATATAGAAGTTCTTTGAAGCATGGAAATGGGGGATGCAAAGCGTCACCAAATTCATCAAGTGTTACATCAGCCTCAGCTTCAACGAACATGACACCCTCACCGGTACAATCCACCATCAACTTGCGTCCATCACCCTCCCTAATCCTTCCCGCAAATGGATAGTAAGACACAAGCGTTCGTGAGAGTGCATGTCTAAGAACCTTAGCAGGGTCTTTCTTTGTCGCTGATGGTTCGTGACGGTAGATAAATATGACAGGAGTATTGAAACGCAGACCTTCTTGATCATCTATGTCAGATAATAGTTTAACTTCACAAGGAGTGGGTGAAGCTGGTGGCACCAACTCTGGTTGGCACCTCCGCACTGTGAACATCAACGATGATGAAGTCATGATATCAAAACGAAGGGTAAAAAAGACATAAGTTTTATATAACTGTTTCGTTTGAGTGTGTTGCTATACATTGATTGCCTTCTATTTATAAATGGAGTGTTTCAAAATAATAGTTCAACTCAAGTCATCATGGCCACAAAAAATAAAAGTAAATAATTGAAAATCCAAGAACCACATGATTGAAACAGCATTTTCTAGCAAATAATATGCAGAGGAGTCCAATGTCCAATATTGTACTGTAGCTAGCTCACGTTTTCAAGCATACTCACGTTTTTGTTGTTGGGAATTTTTTTAGAGTGAATAGGCATTTTGGTCTTCAAACGTGCATGCTTCCGTCAATTTCATCCCTCAATTTTTGAAAATAGTCAATACTTAATTTTGTAAATGCCAATCAATTTAGTCCCTTTGTCAAGTCTCGCCGTTAACAGTGCTGACGTGTCACGTTAAGCGTTGACGTGTACAAAAACGAATTTGATCGAATTTTTTTTAAATTTTTTTTTTGGACTTTTTTTAAAATGTAAGTCAACACAAATTGTTACATTGTCAAATCAATCTTTGGATTATGTCATTCACTATTAAATCGATCCTGAATTATTTATTTCATCTATCAATTAGATCCTTGATAGTGTCGAATAAGTTGGATAAACAACTTAATTTGTAGCTTGTAGCCTAAGTGCTAATAGATAAGGTATTTTTAATAACAAAACATAAAATAAAGCTAAATTGTTTCCCTACAAGCTACTTTCACAAGCAATCCTGGAGAACTTGTGAAAAAAAGTTGAAAATGGCTTATGAACTTGTCTGTTTTTTTCTTATAAGCTATTTTTGTAAGCTATCTTAAAAAACTTGTGAAAATAAGCTGAATACAGCTTACATACAATCATAATGTGTTTTGAAATGTTCTTCCAAACAATCTCAAAGTGCGTATGCTAGTAGACAAACTCAAATAACTCAATCCAAACAAGCCTAGTTTATATATAACACCTTATACTATAAACACTCAATTAAGTTGTTTATCCAAATAATGACTTAGTAAAATACTTGTAGTAACAACAAAAAATGAAATCTTTCACCTCAGGGTAAACAACAACACACTCAACCTCTCTCTCTTCATTCATTTAAATTTCAAAGTACAAACATATAGATTTTGAGGAAAATTCATTTACCAGAAAAGTATATTCAAAAAAAGCAATTTCATGTGATCTAAATAAACCCATCAAATCTTCAACAACACACAAAGTAGAATGCCATTTCATAGCAACTACTCAACAAAATTACATCAACAATCATGAAATTCAAAACCAGTGAAATCACGAAATAATTTATAAAAAAAACGTAAAATGTGGTGAAAATGAAGAACATGTACGTGATTTGATTACGGTAAGAATAAAATGGTGTAACCAAATAAGAAGAGTTTGAGCAAGATTTAACCTATGATTAATAATGTTAAACCCCCTGTAATATAGGTTATTTCTGGTTTAGCCCCCTGAGAAATTTTCAGTTTGGAATTCGTCCTCGTAAATTTATTTTGAGAAGACCTACCTCCCCCATCAAACACAACAGAATATAATACGTGGCGCTGACTTGGCATTTTTTTTTATGTTTTATTTTTTTTAATTGGCCACATGTAACAAAGCCTTTCCACATAAGATTTTATTTTAAAAATATCTGAAAATTAATTTTAAAAAAATTCGAAAAATATTCAGAATTTTTTTCCAAAAATTTAAAAAATCAAAAGAATTTAAGATATTTTTATCAAAAATTTAAAAATTCAGAAAAAACATTAAGATTTTTTCCACAATTTAAAAAATTATAAAAAAAATCAGAAAAATATTCTGATTTTATTCCAAAAATTTTAAAAATCAAAATTAAGAAGATTTTTAAAAAATCTAGAATTTAATTTTCAAAATAAAAAAAAAATAGAAACAAACTCGAAATTGTAAAAAAAGGTGAGATTCTTTTCGAAAAAACTGTTTTTGTTTTAAATTTCTACCCAAACAAATTTTGGAAAAAATTCTTTGAAAACAAGAAGAAAATTAAAAATTTAGATCATATTTTCTTAGAATTGAAAAATTAGAAATATTTTTCCTGAATTTTTTTCTAATTTTTACTATTTTTTTATTTCCAAAAATTAATTTTCAATTTTTTTATTTCTAAATTAATATAAATGAATTTATATTATTTTTTTAATTTTTACGATTTTTTTATATTTGAAAATTTATTTTCTGATTTGTAAATTAATATAAATGAATTTATATTATTTTTTTATCTTTTTTACAATTTTTTATTTTTGAAAATGAATTTTCAGATTTTTTTTTAAAATTAATACAAATTCATTTATATTTTTTTTTTATAAAAAAAATAGGCACAAATGTCATGTGTACCCTTAAAAAAACAAAACTATTTACACAGTTAGTGCGCCATATAATCAGATGTGCACAATCAATTAGGGGAGGACAGAATCCAAACCAAAAATTTCTTAGGGGGTAAACTGAAAATAACATATATTACAGGCAGTAAAGTATTATTAACCCTTTAACCTAAGTGAGATGAAATCGAATCAAATTCTTCACGTTCTTTTAATTTTTAGCATTTATTTGATAATATCAAGGATTAAATTGATAGATAAGATAAATGATTCAGAAATCAATTTGAAAGTGAGTAACATAATTCAAGGATTAACTTCCTTAAAAAAAAGGCTTATTCAATCACCCGATCCCTTAACTTAATTGATTGTTTCATTTTAGCCCCCTAACTATAATTTGTATCAATTTGGTCCCTTATGTTTTGCTCTGTTACTAGTTTTAGCCTTTTCTGTTAGTTTTCCAAAAAAAACGTTAACTTATGTACCAATTTGGTCCCTTATGTTTTGCTATGTTACTAGTTTTAGTCCTTTTTGTTAACGTTTTTTAGAGAGAAACTAACAGAAAGGACTAAAACTAGTAACAGAGCAAAACATTAGGGACCAAATTGGTACAAATTATAGTTAGGGGACCAAATTGAGACAATCAATTAAGTTAAAGGACCGTGTGATTGAATAAGCCAAAAAAAAATCAAGGACCAACTTAATTTTTAATGAATAATTCATGGATCGGTTTGACAATGTACCAATTTGTATTGACTTTCATTTTTTTTAAAAGCCCAAAAAAAATTCAATTTTTTTTAAAAGCCCAAAAAAAATTCAATTTTTTTTAAAAGCCCAAAAAAAATTCAATTTTTTTATCAAATTCGTCCATGTACACGTGGAAGTTGACTTGAAACTACATGTTACCACTTAACTTGACATGACAACACTGTTAACGACGAGACTTGACAAAGAGACTAAATTGGTTGACTTTTATAAATTTCGAAGACGTATTGGCTATTTTGAAAAATTGAGGGATAAAATTGACTGATGCATGCAAATTTGAGGACCAAAATATGAATCACTCAATTTTTTAATAACAAAGGTTGAATGTTAATTCTTATATTATTATTTTCTCTTTTTTTATGATTTGAACTTGAACCATGAATTTTTAACTCTTTTAGTCATTTAGCTCAAGTTGTGTTGAAAAACTTGTATCGAAAATTTGTAGCAAATGTGTATTTTCTTCCTTATCTTTTAATAATGTAAATATGAGAACAAGGTAGAGTTATAAAAATCGATCAGACTTAACGAACGACACATTAGCCCATAATTTGGATCAGGTTAGGCTATAATAAAAGTCAAAAAACAATTAGGCTTTTTCTAACATAGTCCACTTAGCCTTTGTTTGGTTAAGTTTCTTGTTGCCTACAAAACACCTTCGGTATCCTCAAAAGTGAAAGCCAACAATTCTAAGATGTTTGGTTCAACTTCTCTAAAACAAATCTCATCTTCAAAATTAATTTTAATTAAAGTTACTAAATAGTCCTCGATTGTATACTTTATTAGTCAAAATTGTTCATTACGTCAAAATAACCCTTCAACATTGACATTAAATAACTCTTTCGTATAATGATTGATATGATAGTAAATACTTATATGAATTGATATGATACTCCCCCGTCCCATAATAACTAAGCCATTTGCAAAAAAAAAAGTCCAAAAATAACTAAATCATTTCAGTTTTCAATACAGTATTAATCATTTTTTTCCTTTTATAACTCTAATTAATATTATTTTCATTCCAATTAAATATATTCCACTTTACATTTATGACAGTGAAGAATACACCAATACTTAACAAAAACACTTAAAACTTGGGGTGTTCAAAACCGAACCAACCCAATAGAAAAACCGCAAACCGCAAAAATCGTTTTCGGTTCGGATGTATTCGAATCATATTTTTACTCAACTGCATGGTTTGGTTTGGTTTGCGGTTTTATTTTAGCAATCAGACCAAACCGCAACACACACAAAAAAAACACTAATTAAACTTAGGTTCTAAACTTAGTACTCATAGAAATTCAATGAGAAATTTTATTGAATACATTTTTTTCTCTTTTTTTTTTTGACAAAGACACATTGTTCCTCTTGTTAAGTTTTTTCTATGTGTTTTATTTTAAAATTGTATGTATGTGCTTTAATTTAATTATACTTGCGTTTTTGCATGTATGTTTATGTTAGATATATCTTAAATAGAAACTCAATGTGAACTTTTAGAAAATAATAAAATCTTAGACTTTTGCATTTCTTACCGAAGAAAATTGTTTTTTTGGTCCATGTTTTTAATTTGATCTATGTTGATTGGAGGATAAAAATAAAATTATAATTTGTTTTTAAGTTTTAACTTGATTTTAACATTGAAAACAAAAAAATTTATTGTCTCGCAAAAAACTGCAACAATCGAACCAACCCAAACCGCATTGGTTTGGTTTGGTTCAGTTTATGTTTTAAAAGCCAACCGAACCAAACCAAACCACATATTTTTTCCTATCTTGCGGTTCATATGACTTTTAGTCTCAAAATCGAACCAAACTGCACCGCACCGCAAACACCCATACTAAAAACCATTTTTCTCTATCCTTCATTTATACATTTTTCTTAATATGTGTGAAATGAGCAAATGACTCAGTTAATCCAGGACAGAGGGAATAATAAGTAAATATATTAAAATACTAATACAACAATATTTACAAAACATGTCAATATTAGAGATGACTTTGTTTATCGTTTTACGTAATGTACAATCAATGATTATTTTAAATTTTTAGTATTCGTTACAAATTCAGAGACGAAAATAATTATTTACCCATTTATATTACCAAAAACTAACGGGGTCATGTTAGCTAATGCAGGAGGAAAAAATTTAAATTTTATATAAAAAAAATATCAACTTTTTTAACTAACATAAGGTCAAACATTCTACTTTTCACCACTTTCTTATGCAAAATTTCTATATTAGTTTTTTTTCACCGGTCAATAGTTAACATTTCCCAAAATTAAAAAAAAAAGAAAGGAAAGTTAATATTTCCGCATACTTTTTTCCTTCTATTGTCAGTCGGCCACCGCATCCGCCCGTACATTCGAAACTGGCAACTGAGATCATCATCTCTTCTTAAATCTTATTTATCTCTCTCTCTCTCTCCGGTCGTTTCTGAACCGGACCGAACCAAACCGAACCGGAAATATGGGAGTGCCAGCGTTTTACCGGTGGCTCGCGGATCGGTACCCGCGATCTATTGTCGACGTCGTGGAGGATGCACCTTCCCCCTCCGTCGCCGGCGGTCCTCCGTTTCCCGTTGATGTGTCAAAACCTAATCCCAACGGCATGGAGTTCGATAACTTGTACTTGGACATGAACGGTATCATTCATCCTTGTTTCCATCCTGACGGCAAGGTACCCACCCTACCTACTTCACTTTCATTCAATTATTGTTTTGTTTTTTCGGTTGAAGAAATTCAATATCTATAGCTAAAGAAGAAAGAAAATTGTAGTAATGAATTTCTGAATTTTCTTTTCAATTCACCATTGTTTTGGCTATTTCATTTACTTGTTAAGGTCTTCATGTGTAGTGAATTGATGTTCCGTGATTAAATTTATGTTGTGGAATTGTTTGTTCATAACTAGTGTTTAGATGAATTTTGAACTTTTATTGTAACTAGTGTTTATTGAAGATATGTTCTGCCGTGACAAAAATTGATTTTGAATAAAAGTAGGTTAATGTGAAGTGATTTATGTTAGTTAAGTTTACATTATAGTGAGTTGAATCATAAATATGAGTGTGAAAATTACGTTTAGAGTCTAAAGCTACAAATCCTAGTTTCAAGTTAGAATCGATTATGGAGACAAAATCAATTTTACTGGGTAACATTCAAACATTTCATAATCAATTTTACATCTTCAAGATCAATTTAACAATAAAATGATCGCGTGAGTAGAGTGGAATCTCATGAAATGTAATTATTCTATGCAATTTTGGATCAGAAATTTATTGATTGTGGTGTAAGGTGAAGTTAAATTTCTGTTCTGCATGCTGCTTGTTGATTAATTTTTCGAATGCAGCCAGCACCTGCTACCTATGATGATGTATTTAAATCAATGTTTGACTACATTGACCATCTCTTTACATTGGTTCGACCAAGGAAGCTTCTTTATCTTGCAATTGGTATGTTGCATTTTATTGTTTTTTTTGTATATATGTAATGCACTAACTTCACTCATATACGTGTCAAATTTACTAATCTTACCGGATCTTTGTTGCCTGCTTTTTAAGTTATAAATCCAAGATGTCGAAAACCGAGTAATGACAATAAAGATGTTTATTAACATCTAGTCACTTGGTTTCCATTAAGCCTTCAATTTCTTTTCAATTATTTGTAACTTAGCACATACAATCCAAAGTGGTTTGAGCATTAAAATTTACTGCAAATCTTTTCAAGTGAATACTTAGATAAGTGTTTGTAAAAGCAGAAAAGGCCAATATGGAAAAATTAAAACTTGTATCCAATTTTTGGAATGTGGCAATCTTTTTGTCTATATTTTGTAATGTTAAGATTGTACGTCTTATTTAACTTTGAACTGATTTTTCACTCCAACCATTTCTTTTCCATATTTATTTCTCTTGCCCGTTCAGATGGTGTTGCACCAAGAGCCAAAATGAACCAGCAACGTTCTCGCCGTTTTCGAGCCGCAAAAGATGCAGCTGAGGCTGTAAGGAAATGAATGTGCCTTTGTTTACAATGGTCTCTTACTATTTCTGTGATGAAATTTTGAGTTATAGTGTGGTGTTGTAGGAAGCTGAAGAGGAAAGGCTTAGGAATGAATTTGCTGATCAGATAGAACTTTTGACTTCCAAAGAAAAAACCGAGACTCATGACTCAAATGTCATTACTCCTGGCACTCCGTTTATGGCAGTGCTGTCGGTGGCACTTCAGTATTACATACAAACTAGATTGAATTACAACCCGGGCTGGCGGAATACGAAGGTGCACTTGAACTTATCCTGATATTTTCTTTACCCAAATGGCACATACATCCGTTTTTAGGATAGTTTGTCTATGTGTATTTATATTTATTTATTGATTTATTAATGGGCTGCTTTGGGTGATTATTTGAAGGTCATGCTTTCTGATTCAAATGTTCCTGGCGAGGGAGAACATAAAATAATGGATTATATTCGATTACAGCGTAACCTTCCTGGTTTCGATCCAAATACTCGACACTGTTTGTATGGATTGGTAGGTTTTTGTCCAATTCTGGAAATCTCCCTTTTATCTGATGTTGGTATATTTATCAACTCATTGATTTTTACGTTGGTAATGTGATCTTTAAATCAGGATGCTGATTTGATTATGTTGTCCTTAGCTACACACGAGATTCATTTTTCAATATTGAGGGAGGTTAGTTTCTACTGTATGAAGTGCTGACTTTAACTCTATTGATCTCAGTGGATTGCCTTGGTGATTAATTATCTCATTGAGCAGGTAATAACTTTTCCTGGACAACAAGAGAAGTGTTACATGTGTGGCCAAGTTGGCCATCTTGCAGCTGAGTGTCGCGGTAAGCCAGGTGATAATGCTTTGGACTGGCCTGTTGACGATACTCCAATTCACAAGAAGAAATATCAGGTTGGAGGATTGGAATCTGGCATATCAATCTAAATCTTTACTTCTTTCTCTGCTGATTTTCAGTTTTTCATTACTAACTAATTAAGTCTATTCACAGTTTCTTCACATTTGGGTGCTGCGTGAATATTTGCAATATGAATTGTTGATTCCTGACCCTCCGTTTGAGATCGACTTTGAGCGCATAGTAGATGATTTTGTATTTCTATGTTTCTTTGTTGGCAATGACTTTCTTCCGCATATGCCAACATTAGAGATACGTGAGGTAAGCATCTGGCAGGTGCCATGTTAAACTCAGCTGTAGCTTGAAACAGAAAATATGCCAAATTCGGTCTGCTTCTTGTTACTACATATTGATATTTAATCTTTAGATATGGGACCTTAAAATGCTTAAGTTATGCCCTTTTACCCGGATAGTTTGCTTTCCACCTTGATGTGCTCTTTGATAAGCTTTTTACTTTCTCAGGGGGCTGTGAATTTATTGATGCATATCTATAGAAAGGAATTCACTGCCATGGGTGGTTATCTTACTGATGCGGGTGAGGTAAATTCCTCTTCTCTCAAATTGTATTTGGTTTTGCATTTGTTGCTGTAAGTCAGTGATTTGTTCTTGAACGTGATATATTCTTTTTCGGCAATCCTTCAGTTGCTTTTTTCTGTGCTTTGTTGACTCTTTAAGTCATTCATGTGGTGTTTCGTCTTTTTTAATGATCATTGCAATGTGGATATCAATAAACCTCCCAGGTTTTCTTAGAGAGAGTGGAGAATTTCATTCAGTGCGTTGCTGTTCATGAAGAACAAATATTTCAGAAACGAGTTCGGATTCAGCAGGTATTGTGATTTCTGACTTTCTGTGTATTGACTGGATTTCTCTTTGGAATGGGTAATTATTATGAATCTTTAAACTTCTGAACCATTGGAAGTTTTGCACTAATCAAACTTGTTAACTGTCACTGTTATGATTTTTGTCAAAAAAAAAAAAAACTGTCACTGTTATGATATTTTCATATTCTGTATTTAAGTTGGTATAACATGCTTGATGCCTCGTAACAAAATTGTTCTGTCAATATTGATCTCGGAAAATCTTCAATTTGTTCTATTCCATTTTGTTTCTGCAAATTTTTACCTGTTTAATTGATGAACATGATAGTTTTCCTCAATCTTGATTATTGTCACATATTTGAGTTGATCTGAATTTTATTTCGTAAGAGTTGAAGCCTTAATTATACTGCTTCATAAGATTTAAAGTTGCAATGGGTATATAAGGAGGAGCTAAATTGACTTTGGCTACTTAACAGATTAAATAGTTGTAAAAGGGGGTGTAAACTCTAGCTGTTCATGAACTTGATCTGGTTTTGTCATACTCTATCCATCAAATGTATGATGAATGACGTAAATGACTGTAGTACTAGTATAGCGCAATGGTTAGTCAGGTTTTGGTCAGAATGACCCAACATACATTCATATTTGTTTCCCTTGGTTGTCTCTTCCCTTCCCATCCTTTTGTATTATTCTTACAGGAATTGTAAAGGGGGTGACTGTGACATTAGGATTCATTTCTAGGGGAATTCATTCACAAGTTACATTGATGCTTGCTCAAGGCCGGCTTGTTAATCTCATGAACTAATATATATCTTTAATATGGTTTTTAAGTTTACTTGTAAATGTATAATACTTGTGATTGTGATTTGGTTGTATTTTAGGTTCAAGAAATTAATGAAGTGATGAAAGCTAGGGCTTGTCAATTTCATGAACTGATATGCACAAGCCATGTGTATCTTTAATATGGTTTGAAGTTTAGTTGCAAATTTATAATACTTGTTTTTTGGTTAATTTTAGTCTCAAGAATTCAATGAAGGGATGAGAGCTAGAGCAAGAGGAGAAATGCCTGAAGAGCCACGTGCCTCGGTTGTAGACAAGGTTCAGTAATAATTGTTATTGCCAGAATCATTTGAGCAGTTGGTTTGACTAATTATTTTTATTGAATTTTTAAACACGTGTTTGGGAGCTCCACCACAATTAACCGAAAGCATGGCTAATGTTAGAGCACATGAAGTTCAACGGTTAAGAAATCTAGAATTCATGAGAATCTTCTTAGTAACTGCCGGGTGTTTATTATCTCAGGTTAAGTTAGGACAGCCTGGATACACAGAAAGGTATTATGCCGAAAAGTTTGGTGCATCAGATCCAGAGGAGATTGAGAGAATTAAGAAAGATATAGTAAGTTCTGCCAGGATTCTTGGAATTGTTTACTGTTCTTTTACACACATTCATACTTACGCTAAAACATTGATGGCACAAAATGGAAATAAGTATTTAAATTACAATTTTATTGCTTTAATTTTTTGAAGTCCATATCTTGAATGATGAGATTTTCAATTTTCTGAAACATGTTTTAGACAAGCTTGTTAATTTTTCCATTTTCTATAATGAATGTTGGACGCATGCTGATAGCATGTCTTGAATTTTGGTCTTTCTATCATCTTGTGTTTCACAAGGAGGAAAAATAATTCAGTGCTAAAGGAGTATGCATTCCTTCCATTCAAATCTGAACATTTGTATATGGTTTGACCTTTTTTAACTTCTATTAGAATTTGGAAATAAAAAAAAACTGTCAACCTTTGGGCATTTGAGTAGTAGGTACTAGAGGATTACCCAAAATTGTCTCCGTAAGGAGAAGAGGGAATATGCTTGTATAGTTCCTTGTATGCCATGTTCATTAGTAAATAAGTTCTGAGCACTGCTGCACTGGCTGCAAATGTATTAATAGATATTTGTTGGATTGTATATTTTTTTACTTTCCTCACTTCTTGGTAATGGATACTGTGCTCAACTCCATTAATTCATGGTTTTTATGCATATCACATTAAGAGATAGCTGATTGCCACATCTTTCCTTGTAGGTCTTGAAATATGTAGAAGGCCTTTGTTGGGTTTGCCGGTATTACTATCAGGGTGTCTGCTCGTGGCAGTGGTTAGTCATTATTTTATGAGATAACAGTCATAGGTTATATTTGCTCTCCAGTGCTTACTGTTTTTATGTTATTGGATTAACAAGCTGTGCATGATATACTGTTGGTAACGAGCTTTGGTGAAAAATGTACTTCTAAACTCATGCTGAGAGAACTTATTTTGACTTTTATTAGTACTAGGAAGGTGGGTTGTCTTGAATTCTGATATACTAGGACAATGGGTGGTCTTAATCAATAATTGATTTAAATATGTTTTTAGTTCCTGCAAATATACTACATTTTGCTTTTAGTCCCTGTAAAAATATTTTTTATTTCTAATCCTTGCAAATAGTATTTTTTTATGCTTTTGTTCTTTGTTGTTTCTTTTAGTTCCTGAAATCTTAATTTTCGTTTGAATTGATACATACAATATGTAGAACATTTGGTTTTTGTCCCTCCAATACTATGACTACATATGAACTAAAATGAAAATTACACACATATTACAAAGACTGGTTCTGACATGAACAAATTTTCCAGAGACTAAAAGAACATCAAGGACCAAAAGCAAAAAATTATATATTTGCAAGGATTAAAAACAAAAATATTATTTTGTAAGGACTTAATTCAAAAGGTGGTATTTTTGTCGGCGCAAAATATATTTAAACCAAAATAATTTAATTGATGTGTGTCGTACAACTAATTTAGTTTTTATTTTATTTGGTGAGCACACAATTTTAGTATGATGCAGGTGTTAAGTAATTGTTTTGCATATCAATTATTCCTCATTTCATAATTACACTTTCTTGCGTAACCTCTCCACGTTGTGTTGTAAGATGATGAATTTTTTTTTAAGATGCTTCGTATGAAATATAGTGAGGAAAAACAATGGTTTGAATATTCTCTTTCACAATTGCACTAAGTAACTTGAGTTGCAAGTTTTTTCTGCATCTTTCCAGTCACTTGAAACTGTGAGTTGCTACTTGGAACTTGTAAGTTTCATTGAAATCTGATATCACCCAAACGATGGTTGCTAGGATGAACTTCAAATCATGGTTTTAAAAGGAATGTAATGTAATAAGCTGTAATATTCACTGGGATATAGCCTATAGGCGTTGGTGTTTGAGTTGCTTTAAGATGATGTAATTATCTCGTAGTGCCGTTCATTTTATTGAATCGTCACTTCATTATTCAATTTTTTCAATATTTATTGTTTCATCAGGTATTACCCGTACCATTATGCTCCTTTTGCTTCTGATCTTAAAGATTTAGCTGATCTGGAAATAACTTTTTTTATGGGAGAACCATTCAGACCATTTGATCAGCTCATGGGGACTCTACCCTCTTCAAGGTTTCTTCACCTCCCGAATTTTCAGATCTGTTGTATTGTATCTTCATATATTGATTCTTGTTAATTTTTTGATACAGTTCAAGTGCACTACCTGAAAGATATCGTGATTTGATGATTAATCCTTCATCGCCTATTCTTCAATTCTATCCTTCTGGTGAGATCACTTGGCTGTTATTGATATATTCTGCTATATCTTGTATACATTCTGGTATTTTACCTGGATTGCCTTTTGACAGATTTTGAGATTGATATGAATGGCAAAAAATATTCCTGGCAGGTAATATAGTAATGTTTTACTGTGTGTACACATGCGCTCGTATGTGATTTTTCATCATTAAAATGCTTTGGAATGAAGTGGTAATAAGGCTATTGTTTGGAGTATTTTCAGGGTGTTGCCAAGCTGCCGTTCATTGATGAGAAGAAGTTGCTTTCTGCCACAAGGACACTTGAAGGCACATTAACGGTCTGGAAAATTTATTATTATTACATTTTTCTGGGAGGAGTTGTTTGTTACTATGTATTGTTCTCGTCCACCATATTTATGAATCAACTCAGATTTGTGGTCCAAAACTGTTGGCCTTGAAATTATATCATTTAAAGAAAAAATCTTATAAGAAAATGACAATTATTTTTTTATCAAAATAGTAGTTGATGATTGACAGTCGCAGCTTTTAAATAGACCTGATAAGTACTAATCCTCTGTCATCACCGTCTCTTGTTACACTAATTATCCCAACTTCTTTGCACTCAATTGCATGTTCTTTTTGGCCTTGGATTTTTTCTTTTTGGGAGGTAGCTTCAAATACTGTTTTTGAACGTGTTCTACAGCGCATGAATTTATTTGACCAACCTATTCTTAGTTGTGTTTGAGTGCTTAATTTCAATACGGGTTGTTATGTGCAGGAGGAGGAACAGCTCCGAAATAGTAAGATGCTTGATTTGCTTTATGTCAGCCGTGCACATAAGTTGGTTCCACATATCTTATTCTATTACCAAAATTATAGTCATTTGCCTCATCAACAAAGACCTGTTCTGCCAATTGACCCAAGTGCTAGGTTAGTGAATGTGCTTGTCATGTGCTTTATTTATCAATTCTCGTTCGCTTTTTCATACGGCTCATGGGCTTGTCATGTTTTCTTTATTGGCAGTGATGGTATGAATGGATTTTTGTGGTCATATGAAAGAAATGTGTTCAGAACTGTTGTATCTTCTCCCATCAAAGGCCTGCAGGATATCGCGTGTAATCAAGTTTTGTAAGTGTTTTCCTTCAACATGTCTAATATTTTAAAATTTTCAGATGTACTTATGTTGAGTGTTTTTAAATTTCAGAAATATTACTTATCTTAATCCTCGCAGTCATAGGCATATCCCAAAACCTCCGGATGGTGTAGTAATGCCCCAAAAGGTCTGTATACTTCTCTTGGCATCTAATCTAAAATGTTAACGAATTCATCCCGTACACGGTGTTCCATGACTAGATTTTTGTGTCAATAACATGGCTCAGATGGTTTCCATGTGTAAAATCGTTCTATCAACTACTGTGTCATTATTTTCAAAGAAAACTTTAATTCTCATCTATTTCCTTTTGGTTCAACGATATCGATCACATATACTTTGAATTGGTTATGTTTGCAGATATTACGAGCCCTTGATATTAAACCTCTGCCTGTGTTGTGGCATGAAGACAATAGTAGGCGGCATCAAGCCAGAGAAAGGTGAGAATCCATTCCGGAGTCTGTTAGTTTGATCACTGGTGTAACATTATTTTCATATTCTTGCACGCATCCCAAAATTACTAAAATTTAATGTTCAATGCGGTAATATTACTACTATATGCGGATTATTTCTAAATCATCCACACTTCAAGTTATATTCTTGTGGAAAATTTAGGAAATTTCATGTTATGTTGAAGGGTTACTTTCTCAGTGCCCTTCAAACTAAGCTCATGAAGATTTTGGTGTGTGAAATCTGGTCTTTAGAACGTGAGTGTTGAGTCCTATACATTGAAAGAACTCTTACTTTTCAATTTGTGATACATCTCACAGACAACAGGTACCTGGAGCAATTGCCGGTCATCAACTAGGAGAAGCAGCTCACCGTCTTGTCAGAAACTCCCTTCAGTTCAATAATAATACATCCTATGGATTACCGGACCAGTTTTCAAGCCATCATACAATGAACAGGGTCAGACCAACTGGAGCCTCTGGATCTGGAAAATATTATGGTGAGGAATCAAGTGGTTATTATGGACAAAATTACAATCCCCAGGGCATGATGACCAGGCCTAGATTTCCAATAGCGTCTAATGGTTGGCAAAATGACAGACAGAATATTAGGATACAAGATAGGTCACAGCATCATGAACAGTTCCACAACATGAAAACTGGATTTCAAGCTTTGACCATAGATGAAGGTGTGAGACCTAGGTCATCTGCAGTGCCTTCATCAAAAATACCTGCAATGATGTTATTGAGGCCGCAAAATTCAGGGCACACAGCCAATCTACAACCCCAATTTGTCCAGAACATTGGTCCTCCTATACCACCTCCAAATTGGATTAGTAAAGCTCCAGATACGAATGGAATGTATGCTAGACATCAAGAAGCTGCAGTAGGGGGAGCTTATGATAAACCCATCAAGAAGGTGTACCAAATTAAAACTCGTAATCCCCAAGATATGCCAGAACAGGGGAATCAATGGTGATTGTTGTGGACTTTATTTGTCTTATTTAACTGAAGTGCTCTTGCTTATTGCTTCCCTCATCCCCAGACTGGAGCTCATCCAAGTTCATAATTGGAGTTTGAGGGGGCACTTACTTGATACCATCATGCAATAGGCAGAAAAATGGTTATCAAAAGCCATCAAAGACAATCTGCAGGGAAGGTGCTGCTTTTATCTTTGTATACTAGACGTGGGACTTCCTTGATAGTGGTCCAAGCCTAAACCAGTTGGAAAGGTCCGAGATTCATGTAATGTTCACAATTGTCGTACATTCCAAGTTCTGTACTCACTGAGCTGGTCAAGGCCGTTGGAGGATATCAACTAGATTACTGTAAAACAAGTGTTATAAAATCATGCTGGCCTCGGGGCTCATTCAATTCTTGTCTTTCATTTTTTTTGCATCTGATGTCAATCTTCAATGTTATGTAAAGCTTAGACTGGTGGAGTAGAATGAATTAAATGACCGTATAAGGTAATCCAATCGATCAAGTTCCAAATAAACTATATAGGGGAGGTTGCAATATGGATGGTAGAATGTCTTTTTCCTTCTAAAGAGTCTAGCGGCGAAACTCACAAATAACAAGTATTAGGGTGTTGAGAAGGGAAGAATTGCGGGGGTTGAATGTCCTTTGCAGCCTTTTACCATATCTTTTATCGGTCTGTGTGTCTGTTGTTGTATCAGCCTCCGTGTCTGTTGTTGTGTAGAATGAATAAATAATGTATGGTTTTACTATTTGAATTATTTAAAATAAACAAATTATCTTTCCTCTTCTTCTAGTTCATCGCATTTTTGTTTTATTTGATTGTTTCTTTCGATCTTCCCGTTCTTCTAATATTGAACATTCAATTTAAATCTATGTTCTTTTTATTTTAGAAGAAAATTTATGGTTGTGTAACGGTTGAAATCCATCAAATATTTCAAGAGTACCTTACCATTTGTCATGTTAACCCCTCCCGTCTTATACTTGAAGAAAATTTTCCTTTTAGATTTATGTGAGATCTTATTGTTCTACTATGTTGTTAACCTTTAAATCTTATCTCAAAAAAAAAAATAAAAAACTTTTTATTTCTTGTTGACGCTGTTGTTGGCTTAGAAGCATAAATGAATATTTGAGTTAATAGATTTTTGAAGACAAAAGGAGAAGATGATGAAAGTCCATAATTATAACGAAGTATGATTAAAGGAACATACTCTGATTTTGATGATATATGTCTATAGCACAACAATTGTGTGTTAGCATTGCCTTACACATTTCCTTATAAGTAAGCTCAACAAATCCTTAAGGCTCTTTATGAGTAGGAGGTAGAGAAGGGGATGACTTTGGAAGGATGGAAAAGAATAGAAATCTTTCACCTTATTTGAGAGACTGATTTTGTAAGGAGTTATAAGAGAGTCTTTATGATTAATAATACCTTATTTGAGAGATTGATTTTGTAAGGAGTTATACGAGAGTCTTTATGATTAATAATAATACTTTTAATTTGGAGAGTCTTATACCAACTCAAGATTTGAAAAATTTCTCTAACCTTTTCAAAACCCTAAAAAAAAAAAATCTTTGATACATTTTTTTACTTGTTCAAAATAAGATTTTTTTTTTTTTTGGTATTATAAAGAAAAATGAACTTCTCAAAGCTCTTCCCTCGCAAAGTCTTATATTCTTTTCACTTCCTCCTTACTTTTTGTTTAAAAGCATTCTATCCTCCGAAACTCCCAAACAAACCCAAAATGTGAACCAGACAAAATGAACTCCAACAAGGTCTCAAACAATATGTGTGAAATGCTTGTCCTTCTCAATTCTAACCACCTCGTTTTCTTTTTGTTTGTGAAAGTTAAGCTTGTACGAGCAAAATCCGACATCTAAAATGTACTCCCTCCGTCCCATATTATAAGCAAAAAAAAATAAAAAAATTCACAATTATTAAGAAAACCAAAACATAGTAGTTTGCAACATAGTTTCTTGTTTTATCCTTGAAATAAGTTTTATAGGAAGATGTAAAAACAATTTTCATTGGTTATTAAGAAAATGAAAGAGAGAGCAAATTGAATGCACTTTGCATTTAATTTTCCTTTGAAAAAGATAATTTTTTGAAACAATATAATTAAATATGATAAAAGTTTGTCTTTTTTATTTATAATTTGGGACAAAGAAAATGAGTTTTTTTTCTTATAATTTTCAATTGTCTTAATATATGCACTCTTTACACCGTCAATCAAATTGTAATTGTCAGGCCATTAAAAACATTTAGCTTTAGACCTAACTATTTTTAATGGTAGTTCAACTAGTTTGAACTAAATTAGAGGATGAGGAGGAGTTACAGATCCTCATATCAAATCCGGACGAAAGAGTCACATATATAATTTGTTTCCATATTTGAAGCTATCTCCCAGTTGGACAGACTTGCAGGTAGTCAATACAAAATAATTTGCCAAAATAAGAAAAACTAAAGCTAGCTTAGTTTCCCTCTTAGAGACAGATTTCAGATTTCTAAGGAAAATGGTTTGTACTGTGTAAGATGAATGATTGATAATCCTCATACTTGGCTCTTACTATTGAGTATTATTAACTACATTACATACACTTGTCACCAACAAAGAGTATCTTATACTCATTCCAATTTTAAATATAAACAAAAAATACACAAGCAAACAATTCCAATCCAACAACAATTCCAATTCCATCTAAAATTCAAAAATAACACTATTGTATGAAGTAGCCACTGAGAAAAAGAGCAAAGAAAAACAACAAAGTACCATAAATAAGCACAGTTTTCTGACCACCAGTAAGAGAATTTCCACCAAGACCATATTGTTGATTCTGAGCAAAACCAGCAATCTCAACACTTTTACTTTCAAAGAAACTTTGTGCAGCACCACAAGTGGGACATCTCCAATCATCTGGAAGTTTCTCAAACTGAAAACCAGGTGGAATTGGATACGAAGGGTCACCTACACCTTCATCATATTTATAACCACATGAACGACATTCGTAGATTCCAGTATTCAACACAGCGAATTTTTCTTCCAAACGACGTTTTTCTGAGTCGGGTTTTTCAGACTCTGATGCTGTGTCTTCTTCGTTTGAGATGTCTACGGAGTTTACAGTGAATTTTCGTGGATGAAGGGGTTTGAGTTTGTTGGAGTAATGGGTTTTGGAGAGGAGAAAAAGGGAGGGGTTGGTGTAATGGAGTTTGGGTTTGAGAGGATGGATTTGGGAGAAAGGAGTTGAGAGATGGAACGTGGAAGCAGCCATTGTTGTTGTTAGCTTGAATTAGTTAGACAGTGAAGTTGAACCGAGGAGGTGTGGACGATAACCTATCATCGTAATGTGTTGTTGGGATGGAAACACGCTTGGATAAGGTAACCCACTTTGTTTCTTTTTCTTTTCTGTTTTTTAATAAAAAATTGTTTTGAATTTTTGTTTGATAAAAAAAAAACGTTGTTTTGACATTCAAACCTTCCTAATAACACATGGAAAAACCCAAAATATCTCCAGCGGTAGTTAACTACCGTTGGACAAACCGACACCAGTTAACTGACACTGAGGTCAACGGTAGTTAACTGTCGTTGAGTTTTCCCCCCAAAACCAGAAAACCCCTACCTCCTATTCACTCATCACCTTACCTCACCATTACCAAGCCTCAAAAAATCCTCATTTTAAAAATCTTGTGTCAAAATCTTGGTTCCAAATCATTGATGATGGATTGCTAGACGTTTCTACGCAAAACATACATCAGAAAAGCAGGTATTGCATCAAAAAACTCGTTTACATTTGATTACCTTTTGCTGTTTTTTTGTTTTCTCTCACACGAATGTTAGCGGCAGTTAACTACCGCTGGGAGTCAGCGGCTGTTAATTGCCGCTCAGCACTTAGAAAATTTTGAAAATATTTCAAATGGCAGTGCTACTGCCCAAAAAAAAAAATTCAATTTTTTTTCTTTTGTTTTTTTTTATTTGTTTATGTTCTTATATGATATTAGATACATGTTTATTAATTATTTTAGCAATTATATGTTGTTTATTTATAGATATGGTTGAGAATGCGAGTGATGATCCGGGTGATCGAAAACCTAGTGTTGTCGATTCCATTAAGGTTGAAGCTTTCGTGAAGGTTGAAGATTCGGTTAAAGTTGAGGCTTCAAGCGTCAATTCCGATGTGTGGAAACTTCGTGACAACGGAGTGGACACAACTCATTTCTTTTCGACCAGAGATACATGGAAAGATAAAGACAAATTGCTCTGTTGGGTTCGTCGACAAGCAAATAGGGCTGAATTTACGGTTATCATTAAAAGATCTTGTGAAGGTAGAAATGATATGTTGGAGTTGGTTTGTGAACGAAGTGGCGAGCAAAGTATCGAAGAGAAAAGTGAAGCATGAAGCAACGAGACCAAGAAAATGTGGGTGTTTGTTCAAGGTGCGTGGATATGCCGTCAGGGAAGACAATGCTTGGAGATTGACTATTCTAAATGGTGTTCACAACCATGAGATGGTGTCGTATGTAGCAGGGCACCTTCTTGACGGAAGATTAATGGAGGGCGACAAGAAGATTGTACATAACTTGACCAATAGTTCAGTGAAACCAAAAAATATTTTGACAAATTTGAAGAAGAAAAGGAAAGAGTCCATGACAAATATCAAGCAAGTCTACAATGAACGTCATAAATTCAAAAAGGCAAAAGGGGGTAACTTGACGGAGATGCAATATCTAATCTCAAAGTTGGAAGAGAACCAATATGTTTATTACGTA
>Ga0228710_1002208_pt1 | contig 30456 bp, 20 predicted proteins | sample MedpolnodulmetaG_FD_177995 | JGI IMG/M metagenome (GOLD analysis project Ga0228710, IMG submission 177995) | Root nodule microbial communities from Medicago polymorpha collected in Santa Monica, California, United States - pink nodules | ecosystem: Host-associated > Plants > Roots > Nodule...
TGGCTATCATTTCTCAAATCAATTCAGTCTCCCAAAAGCAATTCTAGGAGAAGCTCCAAATCCTAGCTTCTCCAAATCAATTCTACGTTTACTGTTGGTTGGTAGTTAAAAAACTTTTCTTCTTCCTTATTTGCCCTCTCCTCCATCTCTCTTTTACCACAGATCCAACTTGTTTTTTTTCTCCTTATGAAACGACTGTTTCAGTTTCTATTTTATCTTTGCTTTTCTGAATCTGCTCTCCATCTTCTCTGTTTTCTTTCAAGTAGATTCCGCCAAGCTGCCAGCGATATGGGTTTTCTTGCTGCTCTTTGCTTATGTTACTGAAAAAGCATAGATTTATACATAATGTATTTTGTTTCTCAATATTCCAAAAAAAAAGGTGTAAGTTGGAAAAAGAAAAAAAGATTATAACTTTTTCATTTTTTTTGTGTTAAAAACTTTTCCATTTTGTTATAATTTTTTTAAAAGCAATTCTGCCAAATTTACATTTATTTATATATAATATAAATGATGTCTAATTTAGTAATTATACTTTCAAAAGCTATTTTGATTCAAATTATCCAAACAACTTGAATTGGTAAAAATCACTTTTCTGTAAATATATCCAAACATAAATCAATTACGTTCAACTCAATTTTAGTCAAGATCAATTCTGTCAAAATCAATTATATCAAAATCAATTCTCGTCGCCGCAGAACCAAACACACACCAAGTCGGTTAGTACTGTCACAAAAATAAATATTTAAACCAAAAACAAAACAAACAAAAAAAATGCTAGTACTACGTACTCCAAAATAACTTTGGGTTATCAACCATTGACTACTATTCAATTCAATCATTGTCATTTCTTATATTAAAGTCCTTGTAACCGATATATAGATATGAAAAAATTAAATTGGTATCACGGAATTAGCCACAACAGGTTTCTACTTTTGATCTATTGTTTCGATCACGACCGAACAACAGGTACGTTCCTTACTAGCTGAGGAGAGGCATGTTGTGTTGTGTCTGTGTCATTATGTTTATATTGTTATTACAAACTTTGCTAATGCCACATGCTTATGTTTAATTCATAACACATCTTCTCCCGGCTACTTCATTCATGCCACATGACTTATTTATTATTGTTACACTTCAACAACCAACTAATTCAACACTTTCATTTACTCAACATGCATGGGACACAATGCTTTTTTAATTATAGATAGATAAACAAAACCAACTTCATGTATTAATTGACTAATCAGGAGCTGGCAGAATATGTACATAATTTCCCTTTTCATCTCAATAGTATTTTTGGAAGATTTTTACCTTTATTTAAAGGAACTTGTGTTTGGGTGCATGAATGTGGATTGATTGAGGATCATAAAGTGTTACTGTAGTTCCAAATCCCAATGTTGGTATTATTATCTTTTACTCAACATTCTTACATGATGGTCCCACTTCATTCCTTACTACCCATTCGTCAAGGAAAATGTAAGCAACCAACCCTCAATGTGGTCTCACTTTATGTGGGATTTGGTTCTTAAAAGAGTATAACCTAACCTATACGAATTTCATTTTGTAAAGAGTGTTGTTAGTCATTTTCAAATTAAAATAAAATAACCTCTTCTATTTAATCAACTAAACTTTTAATATCGTCTCTAAACTTACATCACCTCTTTTATTTTACACCTATCATCACTTTAGTCTCTTATAGCCGGGGACTAATGTAACAAAATGTTATAAACTTCATATAAAATACTAAAGTCTATTTCTAAAACAATAGTAACTACATATTTTAATTAAACTATGTTCTGCAGATAGAAGGACCCAATTGACAAGGATATGTCTATGACTTTGGCAAATATATGTGCCAACTCAACTCAATTATACTACACAGCCAACCGTATCATTCAAATCAGCAAAATCACAAACACTTACGCAAACATAAATAAATTTCCATTTTTCCTCATACTAACACTAACACATTCCTTCTGCACAGAAAAGAAATGGAAATATCTCTTCCTTTGATTCTTCTTGCCACTGTGGTTATTATGGCTATGCCACTTTCATTTGGTGTAAAAGGAAACCAACTTTCTTACAACTACTACAAGAATTCATGTCCAAACTTGGAAAGTTTGGTCGAGAGAGAATTGATGAGCGTATTCGTGACAGATATTCGTGCACCATCAGCATTTCTAAGGCTCATGTTTCATGATTGCCAAGTTCAGGTGATTGCTTGACTCACAAACTTAACAATTTTAGACAAATATTACAACGTAGGTGTTTTTTATGTCGTTTAAGGTTGCTTGGACCTCACTTTGTTTGTTTTGTTGTATTAATTTTCATGCAGGGATGTGATGCCTCGATTTTGTTGGACACAAACTACGCTACTCAAACCTCTGAAATTGCTTCTTCAGGAAACTTTGCAATCAGAAATAGGGAAACAATCAACGACATAAAATCAGTATTAGAAGAAGAATGTCCAGGACAAGTGTCTTGTGCAGATATCATTGTATTAGCTGCTAAGGTATCAGTGTCACTCTCTGGAGGACCAAGTATTCAGGTTCCATTTGGAAGAAAAGATTCAAGAACTTCTAGCTCTAAAGAAGCTGATGCTAAGCTTCCTTCACCGACAGTAACAGTTGATGAATTTTTATCCATTTTCAAATCTAAAGGAATGAACATTCAAGAATCTGTTGCCATTTTAGGTAATGCATTGCATATATCAACCATAAATTAGTTGAACTTATTTCGTCAGGGAAAGTCTCAAAAGTATAAGTTTTACACAATTCCCACGTGCAGCAAACATTTTTTCCTCCCTTTTTACCAAGAATTATGGGTGTGACTTGTGACAAATCTCAAATATCTGCTCTTTTTGTTGGTGGTTGAGATCACTAACTGGAGTAACCATTAGACGTCATGATATCCAGATATACAACTCATGAACACTTAATTATTAAATTTCTAATAACATTTGACATTTTTTTTTTACTTTTGTCATTTAAAGTGTTATACTAATGCAGATAAAAATGTTGCAATATCATTATTGTATTTTATCATATCTATAATAAATCATATTTTGACATTTACTTCAAAAATTGTTACCTAAGATAAGCTATAGTTTTTGATCTGTTACTATTACTTTTACTTTTGACAGGTGCACATACACTAGGTGTTGGACACTGCATAAGCATTGTTGGCAGATTGTATAATCAACAGATAAGAGGAGACAATATGGATTTGGGTTATGAAACCTCACTAAGACTAGCATGCCCAACTGTTATTCCTATGACAAACCTAACATTTGTGCCTAATGACATGACCCCAACAATATTTGACAATCATTATTACAGAGACATTATTATGGGAAGAGGTCTGTTTGGTATTGACTCGAGCATTTCTAGAGATCCACGAACTGCACCCATTGTCATGAGGTTTGCTATGGATCAGAGCTACTTTTTTGAGACCTTCTCATCTGCATTTGTTAAGCTTTCTGCTAGCAATGTTCTCACAAATATGCAAGGTGAAGTCAGAAGGAAATGCAACCAGCTAAACTAGCTCAAGAAAATGTTTGCAATTATTATCCTTCTATTTGTAAGAAAATATACAAGACAAGCACAAGACTTGTCCAATTCATTTGTCCTATAATTGATTATTAAAGATTTATTCTTCACCCAGACAGTTTTACCATTATCATTTTTACATGTTTCAATTGTATGATATTGATTTTATTTGATTTGATTTTGATAAGTTTCTCTGTATGGTGCAAATGTGTGTAAATCAACGTGATTTAAAAAAAATGGGATTGGTCCCCACAAATAGGCAGTGGGCCATCGGATTAGTCCATTCTTTGATCGGATACCGAGTTTTCAAAAAAAAAAAAATAGAGTGTTGAAATGAGCGTTATTAGCATCACTCAAAAAGAGTTGGTACAGCTAACAAAACTAAACATCAATTGTATAAATAAAACATCAAATTTCATGACAGGCCCCCTCATGAAGATATTGCCTCTCCGTCCCATGAATGCTTCTCGTTCTCTATCTCACTAAGCTGTTAAGATTAAGACTTATACAAGCCTTAACGAGGTTCATCAAACTTTACGGCAGGGGTCCACAAATTTTCTAACATGTGTAAACTGCAAGAGAGCACTTTCCTTTCAGTATTGCTTTTTCCACCTCCCGAATTTGGCAACTACACCACCGTCCTCAATTTAACGCTTTTCAAAACATACCCTCAATACGAAGACAGTAAACACTGCCCTTTCTTATTTTCCATAACACTCGATAATTGCAGAGATCTTCGTCTTCTTGAGACTTGTGAAGGTGGGAAAATTCAAGAAAAATGGGGGGAAATATTGAACAGAGTAAACCAGAAAAACAGATTGAATTCCACACTCATGTTGTAGCATTCATATGTTTTTTTTCTTTGAAGGTAAAGATGGTGTAGCATTCATATGTTGTTCCAATTTTACATTATCTGAAGCATAACAGAATTTATATTTGCATAAGTATATATTAAGATACAAAATTTGAGGGGAGAACGATAAACAAATAGCAATGCAATCAGCTGAAGCAAAAGTAACTAACCTTGGTTCGTGTCCGGCCATATCAAGAGATACGTATTGTACCCCTTTTTACCTAATTCTCACTCAATAACAAATTGAGTAAGGATAATTGAAACAAAGTTCTCGTCATTTATTTTAAACATCCCAACACATTCAACCAGGTCTATCAAACATATATGTTACCATGAATCACCTCCAGCAAATAGCAGTCAAAACCAAATGTTTTGAATTCAACATAGGAGATCAGTTGGGCATCATGTGGTTAGTTAGCCTAGCTGGTGGCTGCCATGACCCTAACCTAGGGGTTCAAAAATTTGAGTTTTCCAACCTTTCGAGCTAATAGTGCAAATAAATAAAATCAGAGGTTCAAAATGTAAAATATATAAGTATATATTTGTATTATTTTTTTAAAGTTCAGGGGGCTTAGTTGAACCCCCTCAAACCCCGTCTCCTCCCCTGAGCCTAGCCCTAGCATGGTTATATTTTGGCAATTAAGAGACTTTACTTTGAGAAATATAAGTATGTCTATGTATATTATATTATTATTATATTAAGCTTTATATAATAAATATAAAATATATTATTTATATGCGAGTTTAATTAATTAATAAAACTAATATAACAAAGTAGCATAATGGGTTTTGTAAAAAAAAAAAAGGTAGCATAATGGGAACTATGATACAACTTTGAAATTGTTAGCGGGAAGATGATGTGTGCATGATGTTGGCATGCATCGCACGGCAGGAGACCATTTTTCCATGTCGAATGAGATTTTGCAATATTAAAGTCATTGCCCCTGAACACTAGTATTATGCAAAGTACCCATTTGTAATCATCACAGATCTGCTCAGCACACCTACAGCCATTTGTAGCAATGCCCTAACCATGACCTGGCTTTGGACAACAATGCATCACAGTGAAAGATCAAGAAATTAATTGGATGGTATCTCCTTCATGAGATCCCCTCCTATAGATCATCACAGACCCCCTTGATGCAGATACAGCAGGTTCATTCAAACATAACCCTAACGTGACTAAATCCATTCCAAAGTTGACAACAAAGTAAAAAAAAAAAACTAAGTTATTACAATGGACAATAAGGTGCATAAACATTGAGTAAATTGATTACATGTGCAGAACATTTTAATGATCAAAGCAGACCAGAAACCATTATTGCTGCTCTATTTCTATGATTAACAGTCATATGGGATGAATACTTGGCTAGCTGTCACTTACCGTGCAACAAGCTCAATTTTTCCAGCCAATGCTTCCATCTTCAGATATGCTTTGGTCTTACAGTGGATACAGGGCAGTAAGGGAGTTAATCAGCGCAACCAAAATTGAAATTTTAATTGTTGCTTCCAGTATAAATGTACACAGTATATAGTAGCTACTGTACACCAATCTTGATGTTTTTACGGTCCAGAACAACATTCAAAATCTTGCCGGGAACATAAATTCTCTTCCTGATAGATTGACCATCCAAGTATTTGGATAGCTTTTCATCCCTAGATGCTAATGCAAAAGCATCCTCCTCGGTGCATGTTTCTTCCACCTGGATGGTACCTCTTGTCTTGCCATTAATTTGAACTGGGAGGACTACTGTCGTATCCTTCAGATAAGTAGGATTTGCCTGCAGTTACAACATATAACAGACATGATCGTGGTTAGTGTATTGATATGACACTAAGTTCATTTGATTGAAATTTAAACACAACCTGGAAAAACATCCCCCTTTAAATATTTCAAAATATTGTGTCACTAAAATATCAATGCCAGATTGATCCTCTTCACAACCACAGTATAAGTATTTAAATGTTTGTCTGTGTAAAAGACTTCTGGTTTTCTTGTATAAAATTCTTATTTTTCAAAATTTTGCGAAATAACTTTGTTGAAATTTATTTCATTTTCGTAGTATCATTTGGGCTTAGGCCCTTTTATCTTCCAAAAAAAACACCAACACAAATAGGTTGTACCTTTATCATAAAATTGTAGGAAGTTTCAAAATGTATTAAAAAACTTACTGAAGTAGTTCGCAAGAGAAAAAAATTGTTGCGAATCATATAATTCACGACTTAACAAATCATACCATTAGGAAAAAAAAATACCGCTGTAAGTTGTGGCTGTGTACTATGACTTGTTGAAAGTTATGTCATTCAGCACTAAGCATCAGTTTGTTCTTTGTAAATAAAAAATATATACCTTTGTGATAAATATTTAAAAGCTATACTTTTGGTGGGAAAGCCAGAGATACCTATTTGACGCAATCAGTAATTGTAGAGGGAATGTGTGACATAATAAATATTGGTTAGACATTATTGGAGGATAGTATGCTGTCAACAACAACAACCAAGCCTTATCCCACTAAGTGGGGTCGGCAACATGGATCAAATTACGCCATAATGTTCTATCATAAATCATATTTCAATCTAACTCATTAATCTCTAAATCTTTCTTAATAGGGAGATAGTATGCTATTTATAAAATAAATTGAAAATAAGTGAACACATAACTTGACAAGCCATGAAAGAATAGGAATAACCTGATATGGACCCAAATTCATACCTTAGGAAAAGGCTCGTAGGCTAATGATTTTGTGTGGCCAAGACGAGACCATAGCTCCTCAGCCATGTGTGGTGCATATGGTGATAACAGCAAAACAAAAGCCTCAACCACTGATCTTGGATGTTTGTCCCACTGAAAATATATGCCAAGAAAAATATAGAGATCATATCGAGTCTATGTAACAGAGGAGCGAAGAAAAAAAGGAACGCTTGAACTATCAAAAATAAAAAAATAAAAAAATAAAAACCCAAACACAATACACTTCATAAAGATGTGATGTGCATTATACCATATAGGATATACATATGATGATGCATATTTTCATTTTGCTTCTTATCGCATCAAGCCAAACATGAATAAGATAAAAAAGACCAATTCCATAAGCGAGTGAAAATAGGGGACCAAAACTGCAATTAAAGCTAAAGATAAAATAATTATGGAGTTATAAGGCTCAAATAACATTTTATCACCTATAATATGCAATTTTGTGGATTTAGTCTCTAAAAAGTTGTCTGTTTTAATCTCTCAAAAATAGAAAATTTGCTTTTGGTCTTTGTTATTTTTGTTTTAGTCTATGTAATATCTGTCTGTTTTGGAATTAGTCTCTATACAGTCCCTATTCCATAGACAAATCGATATTGTTCGCGTAATTCCCTTGGATGCAAAAACAATAGAAGTTGAAACAAATAAATACCTTGTATGCTGCATTAAGGAACTCCATCATTGCAGAAATTCCAGTGTTGAATCGCGTGCCTTCAATTTCCTCTGTTACCTGAATACTGAAAGTAAATTCTTAGCTCAATTGTTCCAAATCAGCTTGTTAAATCCATAAACAAAGACACAAGAAAACTATGATTAAAAAGTTGAGATATTGACCTTAGCAATGCATTTATGAAGACAACGAAGTTGTTCTATAGTAGGTTCCTCATCAACGGATACAGTTCTATCCTTAAATGTGCCATCAGACAAAGGTAAGCCGACAATCAACCTCCAAGTTCTACCTAAAAAACGATGTACACCTTCAATGCCGCTAGTATTCCATGTCTTTGAGTCTCTAGGAACATGTTAAAAAGGAAAAATCAAAGAGAAAATTGATGTGGGGTAAGAGTCCTGTATTAGAACAAGATCACAGCATGGTAGTGTCCCCTCCCCATACCACCATAAAGAAATAAATGAAAAAGGGACAGAATAAAAACATAATGTTGTTTTGATTAAGGACCAATCTTCACAATATGCCACAAGTAATAGGGTTCAAAGTCAAACCTACCTCAATGGTCCCATGAACATTTCATATAAACGAAGAGAATCTGCTCCATACTCAGAAATGACATCATCGGGATTAACAACATTTCCCCTGCTTTTACTCATTTTATGGGCACGGGCAAGTATACGTATGTCAGGATTTTCTTTCAGGACAAAAGAATCTCCAGATTTTGTGACCTACGCTCCAGGGAAAAGTAATATAAGTTCTTGTCAAGGAAAAAAAAAGGTTCAAAATCTTAACTCGGCAAATATTGAAAACATTGAGAAAGTGACAACTTCATTGTGAAACCTTTTCCTCAGAAATTCTTTCTAGATTATGTTCATTTAACATATTAGTGGAATCAGCAGATATCAGATTTCCATTTTCATCCCTACAAGCCATATATTGAACCTGCAATTCAAACCATTAGAAAATTGTGAATTTGTGATGATTGCTTAATTTGTTTACCCTCAAATTTCAAGCAGAAGAAATGAAATTACCTCCCCAAGGATAATCCCCTGGTTTATGACACATTGGAAGGGCTCCTTGGTGGATACAACACCAATGTCAAAGAGAACCTGAGATACAAAACTCGGTTAAATCTGCACAAATATTGCACCAACACTAACAATTGGTAATAGGCTTTTGATGCCTTATTGAACTCATTTAAATCCCTAATTGGTGGATTTATCAATCGTTCATTCAACAGCCGACGACTCAACAAAGTTGGCAGTTATTATTTAACTTCTAGAAGGATCACTTAATTTGATTTTATGAGTGTATTAAGTTTTTATATCGGGGCTAACTCATCCCCAATAACCAACTTGTAAGGTGAGGGGTGTCTCTCTTTATAAACTCTAGTCAAGCCTTATCTTTAATCGAAGTGGGGCTTGGTTTTTCCAATTTTTAGTACCAATCGAAGAATTTCCATTAAAGTAGTTCATGATAGTAAGAATACAAACTTTCTTTCAAGTTCACGTTATTGAAACTCATTTCCTAGAAATTGGAAAACTAAAAACATAACAAATCTCTTTAAAATTCACAACTACACCCCTTGATAAGCATTTCCTTCTTAGCTTCTTTGGTGTGAGATGTAGTAATGAGAAGCATTTCCTACTTGGCTCCAAACATAGCATATTACCAATAGAAATTCTTGTTACACTTCTAAGCTGAGCCGAAGAGTTTGCTTCCAAGCATAGGATGTTAGGATTTAGTGTAGCATCAACTTTTTGTTGTCCACCTGCTTGTAAGAACATGTTGTTCGGGCTGGTTGTGGTCTTGAACTTTGACTTTGTTGTGATGATGATAGCAGAATTAATCCTGCTTAATTTCATCATTAAGTTAAAAGAGGTAGAGGAAGACCTAGGAAAACTATTAGAGAAACCATTAGAAAGGATTTAGAGGTCAATGAGTTGGATCCCAATATGGTTTATGAAAGAACACTATGGCGCCATTTGATCCATGTAGCCGACCCCACTTAATGGGATAAAGCTTGGTTGTTGTTGTTGTTGTTGTAAGTTGCTGATCAGAAAGACTTCCACGCATTTGCAAAGTAGGACGCCTCAATTCATCGGTCCTAGAAACTGGTGATCCTCTTTTCTCTCCTTGTCTGGCAATATGTGATGAAGCCATAGCCCTTTCTTGTTGGCTAACTGCTGCAGCCCGAGCTGCATGAACAGCTTCTGAATGACTTCCCTCATATTTGCGAAGTAGGACACCTCAATTCATCGGTCCTAGAAAGACAAACTGCTAATGCAGCTGGGGCTACAGCAGTTATCCAACAAGAAAGGGTATCACACGTTGCCAGACAAGGAGAGAAAAGAGGACCGCCTGTTTCTAGGACCAATGAATTGAGGCGTCCTACTTCACAAATGTGTGGAAGTCTTTCAGATCAGCAACTTACTGATGAAATTAGGCAGAAGTTAATTATGTGATCATCATCACAGCAAATTCAAAGTTCAAAGACCACAACCAGCCCGAACAACAAGTTCTTTCAAGCAGGTGATCAACAAAAAGTTGATGCTACACTAAATCCTAATATCCTATGCTTGGAAGCAACTCTTTGGCTCAACTTTGAAGTAACGAGAATCTCTATCTGTAATATGCTATGCTTGGAATTGAGTAGGAAATGCTTCTCATTATATCTCACACTGAAGAAACTAAGAAGGAAATGCTTATCAAGGGGTGTAGTTGTGAATAAGAGATTTGTATGTTTTCAGTTTTCCAACTTCTAGGAAATGAGTTTTGATAAAGTGAACTTGAAAGAAAACTTGTATTCTTAATCATTAGCTATTTTAATGGAAATTCTTTGACTATTACTAAGAGAGAAAAAATTTGAAAAACCAAGTCTCTCATAGATTAAAGATAAGGCCCAACTAGAGCTTATAAAGAGAGGCACCCCTCAGCTTATATTATAAGCCAGTTTTGTGGGGATGAGTTAGCCCCAATAAAGTGCATTAATTACAATGAACACTCTCTTTAAACCATAAACAGGACAACTGTGTTGAAACTTGAAAATGATAAAATGCAGGCCTTCTTTTATTTTATGCATAATAGTAGTTTAACTATGGATACTTTGATTTTCCATGACCATTGACATGGTGAATCCTTTTGGCTATATTTGACATGTCGAACACTATAATAAGGGGACTAACTTATGTTTTGTGGGGACTAACTTAAGCAGGTTTTGTGGGGATGAGTTAGCCTCAATAGAGTGCATTAATTACAATAAACACTCTCTTTGAGCCATAAACAGGACAACGGTATTGAAAATGATAAAATGCCAATCTTCTTTTATTGTATACACAACAGTAGTTTAACTATGGATAATTTGATTTTCTATGACCATTGACATGGTGAATTCTTTTTGCTATATTTGACATGTCGAACACTATAACAAGGGGGCTAACCAATGTTTCACCAAGAATGCTAACTACGTAAATGACACACGTCCATTATTATTTGAGACCTATTAATCATTCTTACTAGATATCATGGAACAAGAGTGACAGGGACATAGCTTTTCCACAGACAGGTTAAATTCATGGCTTAGATTGAAACAAATCACAGACCAACATGTTCCAGATTGATACTGGAACCAAATACAAACCTTGTGCCAGAACCTAGCATATAGTAAATGGAGAACTGCATGCTCAGCACCACCAACATACACATCAACAGGGCCCCAATACCTGCAAGAGAAAAACAATTTTAAAGTGGGTGGGGAAATTGTGCAAGTAAAATATAAGAAACCAGCAAAAAATGGATAACGAGTAACTACTGGAAAGATAGAAAAAATTAGTTGAAGCTACACCTTTCTTTTTCCTTATCAACCAATTCTTTGGAATTATTTGGGTCCATAAATCTCAAATAGTACCTGGAAGGATATTAAAAGGAAATGTGACATATACACGCAAAAAGAATTACATTTTATTTTCATTTGTATCAGATGCATAAAAATCCTGAATCAAGACCACAAAACTACTGGACTTAGCCACAAAACTATGGCTTAGTGGCTCAGGGATTACTAATAAAACAAAATCATTCAAGATCCTCCCAATAACTTACCAGCATGAACCAGCCCACTGTGGCATGGTATTTGTTTCCCGAGTAGCTGGTCTTCCGGATAACCTATCTGTGGTCTTCACCTAAAAGTGGTACCATCCAAAAAAAATATAAAAGAACGATTACAATGGGAGGGAAAACAAGCTAAGAAAACAAAAACAGAGGACTCAGAATTATCTAAGTAATTTAACTTATGTCATACTAACTACTAAGTACACATTTAGAAATGTTAATGGTATTGCACTTCCATAAAATTTCAAGAGTATAGGACCTATTACTACAGGCTTTTCAGTTTCCTTATAAATTAGAACGGTTTATATTTTTGAATGAGGCTAATGCGTTAAGAAAATATTAAATGATATTGGCAGGGTTCTTACTCGGAATTTTTTAGACAGTATATAAGAAGAAAAATAATCTAAAGAGCAACTCGTGTAGATATTGAAAATGGCCACTAGTGTGACTATAAGTTCTCTCTTCCGGTGACAAGATTTTAGGGAGTGCACGGAAAAGTTCCTTCGAAGGTACTTGAAACTCCCAAAATAATCAATATATAGACTTCTCCACCTGATTGCATTTGCATTTGCATTTGCATCAAAATAGATGTACCCAGATAAGACAATGATTCAATTTTACCAACCATTATTAGAAAAGGACCGGGTAACATTGTCTTGATATGAAAGGGGAAATATAATTCATGAACCACTACACCAGACTGTTATCATGTCGGCTCTTCAATTTATTAGTCAATGTATAGTAGCAGAGGGCTTAATAGCCAAAAAAAATCCAGCCCTGGTTCAAGTTTTGTAGGTTTATCGTCTGATCAGCCAGTCAAATCAAGATCAGTAACTATGTATAAAATTTCAAGTATTAACATTTGTGCCATTATATCTTGATAACAAAGTATGCAGAAGCAAAGTAACGATTTGTATTTTGCATAAGCTTACCCAAGACACTGCCTTAGCCAGAGGAGGCTCCCCTGTTCCTGTGGGAGAAAAATCATCCAATTCAGGTAGAATAAGGGGCAATTCAGTCTCATCCAGAGGGACAGTCTCACCACTGTCATCCAAGAAGATGACAGGGATAGGTTCGCCCCAGTAACGCTGCCGAGCAAAAAGCCAATCCCTTAATTTGTAGTTCACCTGAAGGAAGAACAATGTATTTCATATTATACAAACCATAAAAAACAACGTTCCAATAAAATGAACAAGCTTATTATAATTTCAGATATGAACCTTTCTCTTTCCATTTCCACTTTTCTCTGCCCAATCAATGACTTTTAGAGCTGCTTCTTTGCTGCGCAGGCCATTAATGTCAAGCCCCATTAACGTATTTGATGAATTTGCAATAATGCCTTCACCTGGAAAAGCCTTTCCAGACTCAGCGATGCTTTTATCATCTGGCATCACAACCCAGCGAATAGGAATGTCATATTTCAAAGCAAACTCATAATCGCGTGAATCATGTGCCGGCACAGCCATGATTGCTCCTGTTCCATAACTGCCACAGTAACCACAATTATATTCTGGTTTCATATAACTTTTCAAATAGCATTGCACACCACATTGACCATGTCATGGAATATTTAGCAATCAATAAATGCAATCTGCTTTCTAAATGATACTTGTATACACACCTCCCCAAAACATAATCTGCCACCCATATTGGAATGGCTTCCCCGTTTGTTGGATTTTTTGCATAACAGCCAGTAAAGACTCCAGTCTTTTCCTTCTGAAGCTCCGTCCTCTCAAGGTCACTCTTTTTTGTGGCAAGGTCAATATAATCTTCTACCTGAGATTAAAATCCCTAAGAATCACCATCTCCTTGTCTCCGATTAAAATCCTTCTAGTAAATTAGGCAATGGAAATGCATAACTTACATGCTTGCTCTGGGCAGTGGAAATCAATGATGAGATCAAGGAATGCTCTGGTGCCACAACCAAGTAACTAACACAAACCAAGCAAATAGGAAATTGATGAATAGTTTATTTCATGAGTGCTTAATCTGATTCATAAAGTTCATAAAATATTTATTGAAAATTGAATAGATAAATACGTTGCTCCAAAGATCGTATCAGGCCTGGTAGTATACACAGTAATCTGTGTGTCTCTCTCCTTTCCATCACCATCAAGAATGCAAAATTCCAACTCAGCCCCTTCTGACCTCCCTATCCAATTTCTCTGCATTTCTTTTACACTTTCCGGCCAGTCCAGGTCATCTAAATCCTCCAGTAGACGGTCAGCATATGCAGTAATCTTGAGCATCCATTGCCTCATCGGCTGCTTGGCAATAAACAACGACACTGTAAAGATTATGAAACCATTCAAAAAAAACCATAAGATAAAAACCACCCAAAAAGGTAAATTGAAAGAAATATGTATACATTAATCAGTATACCTTTCTTACTACAGGATGACCACCGCGTTCACTCACACCATCAATAACCTCCTCATTGGCCAACACCGTGCCAAGTGCAGGGCACCAATTAACTGGAACTTCAGCCTGAAATTTTTTTACATGATGTTAAGAACACCATAAGAACATCAATACTCGGGAATTAAATGAAATAAGCACAATTTCTAAGTCATTGTTATATGCTCAACCTGATATGCCAATCCTCTCTTTAAAAGCTGTAGAAAGATCCATTGAGTCCATTTGTAATATTCAGGTTCTATGGTTGATATTTCACGATCCCAGTCATATGAGAATCCTAATGATTTCAACTGTAAAGACATATTAGTAATGCACCCATAAAAGGAATTTCTCTTTTCTGGTAAATACATATCAGAGCCATGGAAAGCAAACCAAGTGGAGGCTATTCAAATCACTTTCCACTTACTTGAATTAATAATCAAATTCAAACAAGATGTGTATTATGAAATGCAATAGAATTTATTGAGTGATTAAATTGTGATTTATAATACAAAAACTCCTTATTGTTTTTATAGTTCCAAACATAGGCTTATTACTGGCTACTTTGAAGCTTATCCAGGAAACCAACGCCACAACTCAATTATTTAGATCCTTTTCAATATAATTATTTAGAATAATTGCAATTTGATTTCTCTATTTTGGACTAAGTGAGATTTCTGTCCCTCGGCTTTTTTCAAGCCAGTCAAGGAACCAAACTTGGTCCTGCAGTCAATATTCTTCTACCTGAAACTCATATTTTCATTTTCTATCTAAATATACAGGGGTCTGCTCTGGATTTGGAATGTGAAACAATTCCAAAAGTTCAGAAAGAAAAAAAATTTAATGAAAATTTGATAAAGTTGAAGGAAAATGTTAATTTTTTTATTTTGAACAAAATTTGCTTTTAGGTTGGTGAATTTTAAGTGGATCTAAATATTTCAATTTGTAAAGATTTTAAAGAGAATATGAAAATTTCAAAAGTTTTCGAACAAACACAAAAACATGAAGGATTGATTGAGGACCAAAATCATATTTACTAGTTGATAGAGGGAAAGTGACACCTGACTAACTACTTAAACTATTCAGAACTACACCTTAACACAGTTTTTCAAAGAGTAAAGCAAATCAAATGGATCAAAGTTGGGCGCATAAGTTCATTAGCGAAACAGCATAAGCAGAAAATTTTAATAATTCTAGGATATCTCTAATCATTTAATACAATAATTAAATACAAGGAGTTCATTCAATTCAACACATGCATGCTTCAGATCCTTTCATTACCTGAGAAGTAAAGCGATTAATATTTGTCACAGTGGTGAGCTTTGGGTGAGTTCCAGTCTGAACACAAAGCCAATAAAAAAAATGAAACTAAACTCAAAAGGATTGTAGAGAACATCGAAATGCTAGCTATGAAGCACAAACACCTGACACAACACTGACACGTGGACGCCGGTAAATATTTGAGAAAATAACATAGTAATTGAATGTAATCAGTAATCACATGTGTCAGTGACGTGTCAGACACTATCTGACATGTGTCTGTTGTACGCGTCTTCCATGAGAAGTGTCGGTGGTCAGTGATATTAAGAAGCAAGAAAAAGACCTGAATAGCATATTGTTCTGCAGGCAATCCAAAAGCATCCCAACCCATTGGATGCAACACATTATATCCTTGCATTCGTTTAAACCTAGCTAGAATATCAGTCGCAGTGTATCCAAGTGGATGTCCAACATGTAACCCAGCTCCACTGCAATAAAAATGGATAATAATCTCAATTTCATCGCAATTCTGAATAATAAATCTAAAAATTGAAAAATCAAAGTAACTTCAATTAAAAACCTAGGGTAAGGGAACATGTCGAGGATATAATATTTAGGTTTTGATGTATCGATATCATCATCTGGAGTTCTGAAGGTGCGAAATTCGTCCCAAAAAAGCTGCCACTTGGGCTCAATTTCATGGAAAGGATAAGCTCTGTTAACCGGCTTCTTCTGCTCCGTTTCGTTCAGTTTAACATCATTCGTCGCCAAGTTTCTGAGTCTGCGGGTGAAACTGCGGAATCTGAGAGGAGAAGAAGATGTTCTTCTTCTGATTGGTGTGGGAAAGGGAACGGTGCTGAATTTAGAGGGGAATGAAGACGGAGAAGAGTGTGGTGAGAGGAATTGGACATTGTTCAGATGAAGCATTTGGATTGATTGAAGACCAGTGAAGTGGAGAGACGGGAAAGAGGATAACGTCCTCAATCAAGATGGCGCTTAAAACTAAACAGCCACGCTTTTACAGATTTATTTTTCTCACTATTTTAACATGTAAAAATATATATTTAACTGATGTTCTGATAAAAAAAAAAAATCTATGATTTTTTTAATGATATTTATAATATTCTACACATTTCTGCACAATTTCATTAAAAATACAAAATTTGACTTAAAAATAGGGACTAAAGTAGTGATCGAAAATTTTACAGGGACTAGAAGTTGAAAGAAAATTTTAGAATGACTAAAAGAAAAAGTTGGTATACTTATAGGAATCAAAAACATATTTAACACTTGATTATTTTCGTCGAATTTAATAATTAAAGTGTATCTAACGTTTTTTGGATTTCGAGTTTTCATATTAAATAATTATTTTTATCTGGTTTTATTCAAACTCAACTCAATTTATTAAAATGACATAACGTTCATCGTATTTTATTAAGTATAACGTGATTTCATAATACACTTACATTAACATAAAGTTAATTAGTACAAAATATTTGACACATAAAACTAAATATGAAGTAAAAGAAAAAGGAGGTGGAAGGAGAGAGAAGGTTCGTCATCCTCTCCTGCATCCTCACAACAATTTGGGAGCAGAAGATGATGGGACATGAGAAGGTGAAAAATAATATGAACAATCTCTTATCCAAATTGATCTGAAATACAAGTTGATTTGGGACAATCCATTTGACTGTTCATATTAACCCGATAACTACTAGTGTAAGGTCTCTATTGACCTTATGTGTAAAAGGCCAACGGTGAAACCATGATACCTTAACCCGAACCCCTAAAACAAAAGTAAGAAAGAAAAGGAAAGAATGTGATTTAGAATGAAAAATAGTGGGCATTTCTAAGAAAAATGCAAACATAGATTGTAACGACAATCAATGGAAGGTTAAAACATGTGATCAATCATTCAAATATGATATATAAAAACCCATGAAACATGCAAGGAACCAACCAATATTGTTGGCCGTCCACATTCTTAACTGTTTCAAATTATATAATTTGAAATGCACTCAAACTATGTAAAAATTTGTGCTTTAAAGGATTTGTTACATTACAGATTATATAAGTTAAAATAGTCAAATACAAGATTTTCACGTGGCCCATATTTCACCAACAGTTTATATGTGTTTGGTATATTTATAAATCACATCACAAAATCATGAACACTTATCCAGTAGATATAAACACTATGCTAGTTGCAGCTTACTACAACAGGAGAGAAACATAATTTGTTTAAGGTCTACGTTGATGTCACATTGTCTGACTTGAAGGGTTAATTCGACCAAATTAATTATCGTTTCAACCACAAAGACACAAGAATGTCAAACAATATTGAGTACAACCGTTCGTCGATAGACTCAAATGAAAGTGTCCGGTTACCTGGACGAAGCTCCAAAACGACGACGACGCGAGAACCATGTTCTTTATATTTGGTCAATACAATTTAAAGGGACCGATCAAGCTAGACACTTCTTTGTCAAAAAATTTCATGATATTAGGGAAAGTTTGATTAACCCCATGACTTGAAAAGAAATCAGGGCATGCATTGATAGACCCGATAGATGATTTAGTTTAGCTGACTCATGATCTTGTTTGTGTTTAATTATATTGTTTTATGTTGTTGAATTATGTTCTTGAACTTGTTATGTTTAACGCATGTTGTTGAAATTATGAAGGATTTAGTTAAATTTAATAGCAGTTTTTTCAATTTTCTATGTTTCAAAACATGGTTCGGATTGTATAGGCTAAAAGATGTCAAATCCTACAAAGCACAAGTTTTAACATATTTTGTAGATATTCTAGATTATACCATCCGTACCAGTATGAAATTTTTCCAAATTATAAAATCCAAAGTGTGTCAAACTGTGAACCAATCTAAAATTATTTTCATCACTCATTTTCCAAGAATATCATTATATACTTTATCAGCCATGTAAAAAAAAAATCATTCAAAATAAAGAACCAAAGTATTATTACCAAGCCATGAAAGCAGCTTAATTTTGTGAAGCCATGACAAAAGAAACTCAATTCCTTGAATCAAACATCACTTCGACTTTATGTCCAATCCCTAAAAGATAAACGAGCAATTAGTTGCAAGTGGATTTACAAAATAAAACATCAATTTGATGGTTCTATCAAGAGATATAAGACTCATTTAGTAGCAAAATGTTACGCTCAAGTTGAAGGTATTAATTTTGTCAAAAAAAAAAATTGAAGGTATTAATTACTACGATACTTTCTCCCCTATCAACTTGATATTAATTATATTTTTCTTCAAGGATATTTTAAAGAAATACTATGTATAAAACTATCACCTAGACTTTCTCATAAAGGAAATCCATGTTTCTGCAAATTAAACAAATCACTTTATGACATTAAAAAGGCTTCTTGTCAATAGTTTGCTAAATTTTCAAGTGTATTAATTATATTAAATAATATTTATGAATTTTTGTATTATTGCGAAATTTGTTTCTCAATTTCTTATTTGCAGTTTTGATTCTTTTGTATATATTTCCATATGCCTATTTACATGATAATATATCAATGACATCGATATACAATTGATACAAATTGATTCTTACGTTACACGCATTATTGTTTCTTAATTGTTGGAAAGCATGAAGAATATTTGTGCAAAATTAACTAATCATATTAGTTTGTTCTTTTTGTGAGATAGTTTCTTACACTAAAGAGCATTTTCATTTCACAAAAAACAATTTCCCTCATGCAATAGTCTCTATGACAACTTTCATATGAGATTATGTCATTCTACCAACCTACGATAACTCTCATTTCTTTCTTTTCATTTCTCATATGAAACCAACACATATTTTACAACAATTGTTGCACCAATTCTCCTTCTGATTTTCATGCCTATTATAAAATGTTGCGGTTTTGATTCTTTTGAATAAATTTCTTTATTTTCATGTCTATTTATATAGTAATATATCAATAACATCATTAACATACATGCAATTTATTGGACTCATACATTTATAGAAGGTAACTCGGGTGCTGATAGAATGTTAAACTTGGGTCTTTTTCTTACTGTTTTTCGTTGGTGGGAAGGGTTTCTTAAGGAAATTAGAAGAGAATGTATAAGGAATAAATTAAGCTTACCTAACTATAGATATATTTCTTCCTGAAAAGGCTTTGGTATTAGACCTTCTTTTCTTTTTGTGTGTCTGTTTTTCTTTCAATGAATTATTGGTGCTACTTGCATCATTTTTGCTATTAAAAAAAGAGTGATTATGAAAGCAAAAAAAAAGATCGTTACCTTCTCCAACACACATTTTACTACAATTTGTGCACAAATTTTCCTTCTGATTTGGTGTATATCTTCATGAATTATGTGTTTCAATAGTTTGTACTTATTTTAAAAAGCAATGACCCTAACATCAATGTTTTTTGACGTAGTTTTTATATTGCATGTCTTAAAAATTTGTTTCTTGATGAAATATTTGATTTTCAATCTAATTTTGATACATTGATAGTGTAAACATTATCAGCAAACCACAATCAAACATATGTATGATTTTTGAAGTAGTTATGATTAAAGTTAAACGTTTTCAATGATATGACAATTATAATTTATAGTGCAAAGATTTTACACTAACAATGTATTTGAATTAAATTTATAAATCAACAAATAGTATTCCTTTTGATGCTACTTGTAACTTCTTGCAGAGTTTTTCCTCACAATTATTCCTCGCTATTGAAGGTAAGTTGTTCAATTTTTTTCTTCATTTTATATTTTCGTTATTTTGTATTCATCATATTTTTTTCATCCCAGTTGTTCAAATACTATTTGTTGTTGTTGTTAGTTTTCATTTTACGTTGTAATTTATTGTTGTTATGTTGCTTTACATTATCGTGTTAGCATTCACCTTTTGTTGCTTACATCATCTTCATACTATTTTTTTTTTAAAGAAAGAAATACTATACTTTTTTGTTTTTCCTCATTTCTTTACTTCACTTTTATGACATAATGAGACTTTTTGTAAGATTACAAAGATAACATAGTAAATTAATTTTAAAATATCATATGTAATTAAAATCTCCTCATTCTACTCCCCTTGATTGAATTAAACACACCCTTAGTTTTATGTGGATTTGGTGTAATCCTTTCAAATCATTTGTTTGGAGGGGAGGTACCATGTTGATGACAACGAATGGATATGATGTCGGGATGAAATTCATTATGGAGATGGGCCTAACATTATCAACCACATTTTACCTCGGATTTGTCATTTTTGGACTGAATCCAACCGAACCTAATTAGTGTCCACCCTTATACGAGTCCTACTTCAGAAAAAACTCACCTTAAAAGTGGAGCTTATATAACTACATACACTTTCATTTAATAGACTAATCTTTTAAAATCAACTCTTCATTTTATGGTCACAACACTGGTGTTTTTGTTGAGAGATTGGTCAAATAAAGTGTTGAGGAGGGAACGTTGTTGAAGACATCGGCTCATGAACGGTAGTGCAATATTACGAGTCCTTTTTTTGTTTAACAAGATTATTACGAGTCTCATATCGAAGACTCTCGCCTAATAACAGTTAAAATTAGTCTTTTTTTCTCTTTCTTTTTATTCGTTAATCACACAAAAATAGATTAGTGTTTTTTGGATGGGCATTCCCTTTGAGCTTATACTCACAACATTATTATTAGTCTCATATTTGAGAGCCTCGCATAAGAATTGAAGCTTATAAGCTTACTACAGATTTTTCTATCTAAGAAACCAGTAGCTGGGGATGAGTTTTCCCATTGACCTTTTGCTCGTAGCATTGATGTTTCCATTGAGAGGGTTATATTATTGAAAAGAGTGGTTATACATGCACACCCATAGGTGGCATATACACCAAAACCTCCACACAAATATGTGACATGTGGCCTAGACCCCACAAACACTGTCTCTTTTTCCTCTCATCCATCTCTCTTCGGTCTCTCTCCTCTCATAGCTAGGGGTGTATGGGTGGTATGAAAATATGAGTGGTCCACCAATCATTTTCCTTAAACAAATTACGGTCAAATTGGAAAATATTTTTTTCAAGAACCACGTTAGTCTATCACTCTATTGAGGAAGAAAATGCGTGTTTGAGTCAATGCTACAAAGTTGAACACTTATATGGTCAAAATAAAAAGTTTTAGGCTATTATCTATATTTTTAAAATTGCAGTGTTTGTGGGTGTACAATATAATCCAAGAGTGGATGGAAAGAAGCTACTAACGGAAAACAACACGAAGAAAATAGTGGTATATTTAAGAGTTATGTTTGATAGACCACCCAAGCTGGCATCCCTCCCATCTACACCCTTAGCTGGCAAATTTTTTTTTTACTAAAGTCAAAATAACAATATAAAAAAGAAAATAACAAAAAAATAAATGAAAATGAAAATGAAACAAGCACACACACGGTCTCTTTCTAGTCTACCTTGTGTTGTTACTCTTCCATGAAACAACAAAAAACTCTCTCTCTCTCCTCTATGATGTTCATCTTCCTCCAAGAAGAAGAAGAAGATAATAGTTTGAATGAGAGACAGGGATGAATGTTATTATTGTTTCCTTTGTTTGGATTTTCGTCTTACAGAACTAGAGAAATACAGACGTCGACGGTGGTCGACGGCGGTGGTGAGAGGACTATGGCGGGATGGGTTGGACAAAATGGTGAAGTAGATGGATGAGAGAGGGAAGTCAGATCCGAGTTTTAGGAGGAGGAAAGTGGTGGATGTTGGATGATTTGGGGGTGGGGCGGAGCTATGGTTAGGGTGTGGATGGCGGTGAATGTGGTGGATAGATAGCGAGAGAAGGATTAAGACAATGATTGAGACGTTCTATCGCCGTCACCGCCGCCTCCGCCGCCGGAAACAGAATAGTGGTGGGTTGGAGAGAAGAGAAGGAAGACATGAAAGAGACGTTGAAGGAAGGTAAAAAGTTTCTGAATTTTTTTGACAAAATCACCCCTCATTTTTAGCAAATGCACAAAATTACCCCATGCCACATAAGGGGTGTAGAATGGAGTTTGCCACATAAGTGTGTATATGTATCGCAACTCTATATTTAAAGAGGTGAAGTCACGAAAAGAGAATCATGATGAATAATAATGAATAATGTAGTACATGTGATGTGACAAGACTAAGTAGTCTCGTTAATTGAAAAACTCATTTTTTTGACACAAAACAAGCGACATTCATTCATTCAAATTGATAGAATACATCGATGCAATACAAATTCGCTAAAAACAAAAAGGATGAACATGTGAACAAACTCACAGCATCCATGTTAATAGCATAAACCGGGAAAGTACATAAGCCTACAAATATGACTATATTAAAATCTCTGGAATAGTCATGCCTCCGGATCTGCAACGTTGATGACGCCAAAGTCATTGGTTGGATTTGCATTAGATCGAAGCTGATCTGAATAAACACCTGAACAAGAGGGAAAAGACAAACGTCGCACAAAGACGACAAACAAAACAACGTCGCACTAAGACGACGAAATCACGAAAGAAAAATCTAATTCAATGTGAAAATCACTTATTTAAACAAAAGGGAATGAGAAAAACGATGTAGAGGGGTGATTTGGGGTCAAAAATTAACCCTAAACCACCCCTTTTTGATGGATGAAGAAGAACAAATTAGAATTTTAGCTGACGGCTCACAAAAGAGAGGGGGGAGAGAGTCATTAATTGAAAAACTCATAAAATATGAAAAACCCCCATGTTAAATTATAAGCGATTTGGTAAAAAAAAATAAAAAATTATAAGTGATTAATCAAATATTTGATTTTCTCACTATAATAATTACTCACTTTTAGATTTAGAATTTTTTTTTTTTCTTTAAAAGATACTCACTTTAGAATAGTTTTTTTTCTTTCGAGGAAAGTCACTTTAGAATAGTTTTTTTTTGGGCAACTTTAAATAGTTATTTCTTTTAAGAAATTAAAAAAGTTATAAATTGCACCTGAAATAAGAAATATAGTAACTTAGGGTTCTATTATTAAAAAATAAATAAACTTAAAAGAATGTTAACGAGTGTCCTTGAAACATTGGTTAAAGTACTAAAATAAGTAACTTTACAATAAAAAGTTGTGTAATCATTTCTAAAATAAAATAAAAGTAAAAGCATATATTTTCAAGACATAATTTCTACTAATAAATTCCTTAACAACCATAAACTTAAGGTTCTCTTGCCTAATAAACTAATCTTTGGGCTTTGAACTTTCGTGTTGACTTATGCTGATAGCAATTAGTATGCTGTCAGTACTGGTGGTTTAGGAAGAGCCAGTACCGGTGTTGGACTTAGAAGTGGATTTCATTTCATCAAAAGCTAACCTGATGGAATCGGCTACCGGAAAGATCAATCAGAGGCGAGGGACTCGAAAATGACTTTTAAAACAAGAATTTCTCTAGATTAACTAAATTGATCAAAACACCAAACAAGCCTGCCTACTTCGATTTTCAAATACACTGTCACTCGAAATCTTTCACAAGCTATTACCTCCACTCTTGTATCCTTCTAAATAACAACAAAAGCAAGGACACTGTTTAATATAATTGCCTGTATTTCCTTTTGGCATGAATGCCATAATTATTCAGTAATAGTTTTCTTGAAAATTTCTGTGTTAGTTACTTCTTTTATTGAAAAGAAAAGTAATAAACACAGATATTGTAAATTTATCTACAACTTAACATTGACAAAAGGAAAAACTCTATTGTGAATGCCATTAAAACCTCTCAATTGAACCATTCCAATTTTAAAAATTTCTATCCCAAACACTATTTACACTCCCATCAACCTAGAGGATCCCCAACTAAGGAAAAATGAAGTAGCTTTCTTCAAGCAACATTCAGCCAGTCAGGAACAATTCAGTAAAGCTTCTAGGTCTTTGACAGCTTGATCAACGGCATAAACTATCATCTTCTGTATCTGTTCCATCATAAATAAAAGCAACATCAGTAATTCACCACATGTAGAAAAAGAAAATATCACATTCTCTCCAATAACTTACTTTGAAACTGACATCATAATGAGGGGAGTGGAACAAAAAAGACAGAAGAAATTATATTTTAGACGCATATCACCTCAAGTTTATCTTCTCTAGCTTTGTGTTTCTTGGGAAGCTGACGGAATTCTTCAGTTAAACGAAGACACTCATGTACATTTTCTGGGGACACAAAGTCTACAGCAACCTTTGTGCACGACTGCAAGGTTTGACATACGATGATTAGGACTACAAATACAATCAAATTGTTTGAAAGTAAAGAAACAAATATGTCGAGATATTTTACCTTAAGATTCCTGACTTGATGTGGGCATCCAGCAGGAATAAATACTGCCTCCCCAAGTTTTTGCTCAAAAGTCCACGGTTCTACCCCTAAAAGCCAAGATTCACGTTAATAACTAATAACTGCAGGAACTGAGCAAACAATTATATAAAATAGTATGGACTAACCAAATTCCTCCTTCAACTTCTTCTTGTGCTCCAAAGTCAAATAAAAACATTGGTCATGAATTGGATGTACAACCTAACCAACAAAGAATTTGATTTGAGCATCAAGCATTAAAAATTAAAAATAAGAACAAACAGAAATATAAATCATTATAATACCTGCTCAACCGGTGAACAATAAGTATGCCTGAATTCTTTCGAGTGTTTTCTAAGATATGCTCCTAACTTTTCAGTGTCCTCTCTCCGAAATATATCCCACAGGGCACTACCTGTTACCATTGTTTCATTTTCTGTAGAAATGGCAGGAAAAGTTTCCCCCTCAGACACATTGTGAAAGATATCTCCACTGATTTCGATAGGACGGTTATCCATATTGTTGCATTCTAATACCTCCTTATTTTCTATATGTTCTCTGTTGTCGCAAGGTCGACCATTAAGGCATACATCAGCCCTCTCAGCACGGTGTTCTCTCTCATCTTGTGCTCTGTGTGCTTCTTTCAAATTGGAAATAGTAGACTTCTGCCTATCAGTTAATAATACCTCCGCTGTATGGGTCAAAATATTCACCTACAACAATTATTAAACTAGAAATTAGATTAAAAAGAAAATATACTTCCATTTGAAATTTGACACAGTAAAATAAAGTTTCTAAACAACAAATGCACATCGCATGGGCATTTTTCAACTCAAGAAAATACATGCTCAATATCCAGATTTCCCCTCTGTTTTAATTTGAGCAATAGAAGTGCATACTATTCTCTGGGAACAAAGTTTTATGCTACCACATTACAGTACAGTGACACATTACGAAATTAAAATTTTTAACCATATAATGATATCCTTTTAGACAAGTAAAGTGGAATATAATAATGAAGCGCGTGCATGATGCATTGAGAACTATGTTTCAATCCAATGTGCAAATTTAGATGTATTCAGGTAGGTTCTCAGAGAGAAAGAAGAATGAATAGATATATGCAATATTCAATGAAGGAGGATGGACTGAGACTACTAAAGCAATTAAATTGCAGCTCGGTGATTCTTGAAGCATACCGCATCTGACATATCACAGTGAAGCTTTGTTACAGAGTCTCCCCTGCCAAGTTCTTCTCTAATCCCATAAGCAATATATGTTTTTGGACCCATATCAGGTTTTAGAACATGGGCTGGCAACTTTACAGCCAGATTGAGAGTTCCAGCCCGGGGATCAGTATACTGTTGAAATGGCAAGAAACGAATAAATTCTTCACAATGACGGGGCAAAAGATCTTCAAATTTATCAGAAGGGGGCCAGTCTTTTAGCTTCAGCATCTCTGGCCAGAGATTTCTATATGTTCTTCCCTCTATATAACCTTTAAAGAACATACGAGTATTAATTGCAACCTGCAAAGGTTTAGAAGGGTGGATTGGTTAGAATTCCGGCATGCTGCACAAAATACAAACTAAGTATATTCATTGAAGATTTAAGAAGAAATACTAAGATGGCAATGGAAGCTCCACAACATGTAGAATCTCATTTATACAAATAAAGATCTGGAAGACATTGCATATAATACAATGGAGTATCCTAATCAACAAACTAAAGAGTATACGCCCTATACACACACTGACACACAACTTAGATTTAGTTATATTTTTTATACATATACTTAGGGGGGGAAGTACAGTATTAAAACACTCTTATGGTACCTTGAAAAACTAGAAATTCACATACAGTCAAGAAAACACTAATAGCATAGGTATTTAGGAAGAAAACACTACAAATTTAAACATACATGGTTTAATTTGACAGGATTTTCAAACTGTAATAAAGGGGGCCAAACCTCACAATTAGCCATGCAATCGATGGCCTTCACTTCTGACATTTTTGAACTGATACCTGAAGCCACATTATCACACAATGCTCGCCACATGACCATCGGCTCCCAGCTCAGACCTGTCCCATGTTTTAGAACATCACGAACAATAATTGGTTCACCATTTGTCCAATGTTTTCGGAAGAGCAACATCCCTTCTTTTAAACTGCTTTTTGATTCTGAACCATAGCTCGATACAGCTTCTTCATGCTGAAGAGTAGTTTGTTCAATTTCCCAAATTTTCAGCATACTGCAAGCTTTGTCTTCCAAGTCAGACATCCACCCATGTGGGAGGATGCGCCTCAGCTCCAACAGAGAACTACCACAACCCCCCATTTCTTTTGGGGCACAACTAACACTTCCATCACTCCTGGCATTACACTCGGTAGATATATGACAATCTGAAGTCTCTAAATCACAAGACACTGGTAGAGGGTCACCACCATGCATATAATCATAGCCCCTATTCACATATTGGAACTTCATCTCAGCTCGGGGTGTAATGCTTCCATCACGTATTTCTTTGCAACATTTGAGGCAAAGCTCATAGGAACAATTTGGGCAGATTCGATGAAGGTCAACGATTGAAGTAGCACAATGATCACTGCTCCAAAACCAAAATATTAAACTATATAGAAGAACACATAGAGAATCATGCCATTATCTCAAGTAAAAGGACACTTACCAATAGACACGTTCCTTGTCACCACAAAGACTTTGTGGTATCTCAATCTCAGAAGATTTTCCTAACAGAAGAGATTATTATTGTTGACTTCTTCAATGCGATAACAAAAACAAAAAATGTAGGTGAAGATTAATACCTTGTATTTTTGTTTCTATATCTTCCTCCACACTTTGTTCATGACAAATTTGTTTCAGATATGGAAGGAGTAAGTTGATCATGTAATGCAGATACTGAGCTTTTTCATAATTGGTGATGTCCATGTTAGATGTCTGAAAGTAGAAATAAAAAGAATTTGAAGAGATATTGGTATGGATATAATTCTAATCTATGACATTTTTGTTTCATCACAGAATTTCATTAAGGGGTAGATAACGGAGTAAAGTAAACCTTAATTGTTCCTTTTGAACGCAGGCAAACATTGCAGTTGCAATTTTTAATGCAAAATGGGCAACTTTCAGCAACTTCTTCTATAGACATATCAGGGTACCTATATTAAAAAATTAGCAACAGCTTTATTTTGTAATCGCATATTATAAACCATGAAAACAAAAAACAGATACATAAACCCTTAGCAGAATTGACTAACTAGATGTATATTGTCATACCATTGGTTGATGCATCGCATACAGTACATTTTTGAACATTTAGTGCAAGGCACAAAAGATGTTCTTTCCTTTTTCATGCACTGATGACATTTCCGGGTATTTTGTTGAACACCCTGCTGAGACAATTAGTAGAGCATGATTAAGAGTGATATAATATTTTACCAATTAAAATCAACTTTCATAAAGGTTTTAGCTTTTGAAGTGCAGGAATTAGGCAGCGAGAAAGATAGTTACCATTATGTTATTGATTCTACCAGCTCTGCTCCTGTTCTTTGTCTTCAGAAGAAAAAGCATTTCTTCATCTTGTTCAAGTTCGTCAAGCAAGAGTTTGTCTTCAAGTTTCCGTTTCTTCTTTGAGGCAGCAATCTTCTTTGGTCCGTCTCTCTTCTTAGATGCTAGATTGGGTGTCTCTTCTAAACATTCCAGAACATTTTTCTCCCCTTTTGAATTTGTATCGGTATGATGTGTATGATATTCTTGAAATCTTCTCTCATATGAAACTCCAAAATTTTCTTGTGAAACTGTATCCTCCTTCAAACATCCCATAGTATTTCCTTTTCCTTCTGGTTCCGGCTTCTCATTACCACCACACTCATGAAATTCTTCAGCCTTTCTCTTTGAATTTCCAAAAGCTTTTGCGCGTCCAGAGAACTTCAACATATCCTCGGAACATTGATTTGACTGTTCTTGTCTAGGAACTATTACCTCCATTCTTACTGCAGAATCAACAAACAAATACACTCAAATAATTACAAAATATCCAAAAACCATAATGCTAGATCATAACACTTACATGCACATGTTATAAAATAGGTTGATTGAAAAACCATAAATCGTTCAACAAAGTATACTGTCACTCACTTGTCAATTAGCACAGCAGAGTAAAGTGAATGAAAATCAAAGAAACAAAGCCATACTATAGACTTATTTGAGTGTATCTACTGGCATAAGTTCTGTGATACTGTTTAGGAGAAATAATGAAAAGCTTATGAAATTTTTCATAAGCTTTTTTCAACTTATTTTCATAAGTTCTCCAAGATAACTTATGAAAACAACTTATAGCATATACAATTTTTTTTTAACTTTATTCAATCTTTTCCAATAGAAATAGCTTATTTACGCCTATAAATGATAAGCGCTTGAGCTATACAGTACAAATAAGTTGTGAATCCATACAGGGGGCCTTAATACATAGACATGCAAAAATAAAAAGCAATAAAGAAAAACAAAAAAGGGGCTGTTAAGCTAACAAACTTAAATAAATATGTATCAGTATCACGGATTCATAATCAAGTAATTAAACTCAAGTGATTAACGAGTTGGAATCCTACTGGAACGATCATTGATCAGAATTTACTTGCCTAATCTCTTATCACATACTCATGATTCAACAATGCAACATAAAATCAATGCAATAGTTTAACAAAAATCGAATTGAGTTGACTGAAGTCAACCGAAAAGAACAGAGTTGAAGGGAACAAACACGGAACGAAATCGAGATTAAGAGAGGTTTAAGAAAGTATTATGATTGATTAAATAGAAGAAAAAAAAAAGAATGAATGAAGTGAAAGAATATATACCTGATCATATGAATATGAATATGAATGATAAAAAGTGAAGGGGAGAATCGGGTATATATATAACCATAACTATAACTATACGTGAAAGAGGATAAATTTGTGAAAGCGAAAAAATAAAGACAATCTTCTGATTATGGATTTGAAAGAAAAATAAATTAAGAAAGAGATTACAAAATTATTCATTACAAAAGAAAAACACGTATCACTTACTCAGCACATAGTTTTGTAGACTCGCCGAAGAATGTGTTTTTTCCCACCCACTAAATTATACATTGCTAGACCATTGACCCGGGCAAGAGAACAAATACAGCGGAAATAAGAAAGTAAAAACTTTACTTGAATCGAAAAAATAGTATGATTCAGTTCATAAAATTAATTGCAGCAAACATTTTTAATGTACAATATTAAACAACTTCCATGACATCAACCCTGTTACGGTAACATGAAATATAAATTTGATGGCATAATTTATTGACGAAAAGAAAATCCAACGTCTGTTGAAATACAAAAAGTACCGATATGAAATAAAAATAATACTACAAAACAAAGTGCTACACGTTACGGAAAACTTCTTTGTAGACCACATTAGATGTCACATCAGTATCTTGACCGTCTTCATCATTGATCAATATCTTTAAACCATCCCTTGAAGTAACCCTCGATATTGCGACGTAC
>Ga0228710_1002209_pt1 | contig 30449 bp, 16 predicted proteins | sample MedpolnodulmetaG_FD_177995 | JGI IMG/M metagenome (GOLD analysis project Ga0228710, IMG submission 177995) | Root nodule microbial communities from Medicago polymorpha collected in Santa Monica, California, United States - pink nodules | ecosystem: Host-associated > Plants > Roots > Nodule...
AAAAAAAATTCCGGTCTTACTCCTTAAAAAAAAATTTGTTTCTATTCCTTACAAATTTATAAGCTTTTAAGTTTAGCTCTAAAATTATTCACTTTTAGTCCTATTTGTATTTTATAGGAACTATTTTGGAGGACCAAACAAAAGTATACATTAGAGACTATTTTTTGTTTAGCTCCCTCAGGTATCATCGCCACTATTGAATCTCTTTTAATTCGTTTGTTTTTGGGTGGGTGTGAGGATAATAGGAAAATTGCCTAGATTGACTGGGGCCCCATTTGTGTGGATAAGGAGGTTGGTGGTTTGGGAATAAGGAGAATTAGGGAGTTCAATTTAGCGTTGTTAGGAAAATGGTGTTGGCGTTTGCTGAAGGATACAGAAGTTTTATGGTATAGACTTTTGGCCGCTAGATACGGCCTTGTTCGTGGGCGCTTGGATGTTGGAGGCCGGGATAGTTCGGTTTGGTGCAGGACGATAGTTGGCATTCGTGATGGAGATGCTTTGGTGTCGGGTAGTTGGTTTCCTGATAACTTACGTCTCGATATTGGTAACGATGTTAATTCTCTTTTTTGGCTGGATAGGTGGGTTGGTGAGGTGTCTTTGAGCGTTCGATTTCACCGTTTGTTTGAGTTATCAGAAAATAAAATGGCGACAGTAGCTCAAATGTTTGCTTGGGGGTGGTATGAGGGAGGGGACGCTTGGAGGTGGCGTAAGAGACTTTGGGCTTGGGAGGAGGTGTTAGTAGAGGAGTGTAGGAATATTCTGTCTAATGTTGTGTTACAGGTTGATATTGCGGATTCTTGGAGATGGTTTTCTGATCCAGCTACAGGGTACACTGTCAGTGGCGCTTATGGTGTGCTCAGATCAGGGACGCCTACTAATCACTTGGTCCCTGCGTCTTCTCTATGGAGGAAGGATGTCCCGTTGAAGGTCTCTGTGTTTGCTTGGCATCTTTTTCGGAACAGGTTGTCCACAAAGACAAACTTGTTTCAGAGAGGTGTAGCTGTGTGTTTCTGGATGTGGTCAACATGAATCAGAGATCCATTTATTTTTATCTTGTCCTATTTTTGGTCCTCTTTAGCAGATGGTTAGGAACTGGCTTGATGTTTATTCAGCGGATCCTTCAAACATTGTGGATCATTTTCACCAATTTGGTTATGTTGCTGGCTTTGCTAAATCTCGTACTTCTTTTATGCATTTGATTTGGTTTGCTTGCTCTTGGGCAATTTGGAAGGAAAGGAACGACAAGTTATTTTGCAATAAGGAAAATCCGCCGATGAAGCTTTTGGAAAATGTTAAACTTCTTTCTTTCTGGTGGTTTAAAGCTCATGATGTATCTTCTCATTATAGCTTTTATATGTGGTGCCAAAACCCATTCTCTTGTGCGGGAATTGGCTAATTTGTTTTCACTTATTTTTTCTGAACACTTGGTGTAATCTTCGGATGTCTTTAGTGGTACATCTTGTGCCTTGAAGATAGTCTGATTTTAGTTCTAATATATCATTTTGATTTCTTCAACAAAAAAAAAAGCAGACTAAAAAATTACCATTAAAATTTTACATGGATTAAACTTAAAAAGTCATGATTTTGTAGGGGTTAAAAACATATTTAACCCAAAAATAAAAAATATTAAATATGTTTTTCGTCCCTATAAATATATTAACTTTTTGTTTTAATCCCCCTAAAAAAAATTTAGACTTTTAGTCTCCCAAAAGTTTTTTATCATCCTTTTTAGTCAACTCTTGTCTAACCTTCGTATTTTTTAATGAAATTTTTCAAAAATATGTACAATATTTTGACAATCTCTACCAAAAATAATTAGAGTTTTTTTTTAACAAAACTTGAATTAAATATGAATTTTTAAGCACCATAATCATAAAAAATTCATATTTAATTCATGTTTTGTTAAAAAATTCTAATTTTTTTTAGAGATATTTTCATAATATTCTACCAATCTTTGGAAAATTTCCTTAATATGAAGGCTAAACATGAGTTGACTAAAAAATTGGACCAAAAGTAGTGATGTAAAACTTTGAGGGACTAAGGCTTTGTTTGCGAGTTTGGAGGGGAGGGGAAGGGAAGGCTTTGAGGGGTGGAGAATACGAGGGTAAATGGAGAAATCATCCAAAAAATTTAAAAGAGTAGTTTTTTAGAAAATGATAAATTAATTCATATGATTACTATATTTTTAATTTTAAAAATAATATAACAACATAAATTAAATTTGAAGAATTTATATAAACCCCCCAAAACCCTCCTCCAATACAATTTTTTAGTTCCCCAAAATGAGGAGGGTTTAGTATTATGAAGAAGAGTTAACCCCCCAATGTCCTCCCCTTCCATTTTCCTCTATTTCTTCCACTTGCTCATTCCTTTTTTCTCAAGTCTTCCCCTCCCTTCTCCTCCAAACTCGCAAACAAAGCCTAAAAGTGTAACAAAGATTTTAGAGAACGAAAATAAATAATTGATATATTTATAAGGACCTAAAACATATTTAATCCAAATAAAAAATAAAAAAACCTATAAAAAGGTGAAATAGAATGACTAAATCGAAGAAGAAGAAAAAATGTTATCTTTTTATGGGGTGCAGTGCTCTCCTTCCACCTTCACATTTTCTTGTAAATTCGGGAAGATTGTATTTTGTAGGTCTCATATAGTTTTTTGTTTAATGTTTGTTTCTCACCATATAATTTTTTGGGTCAAATACTTTTTTTCCTCTATACATATATTAGCTTTTTGTTTTGATCCTTCTAAAAAATTTCTTTGAGTTTTAGTCCCAAAAATTTTTGATCACCATTTTTGCTTCCTACTTTTAAATCAACTCTTGTGTAGCCTTCACATTTTAGAATGAAATTTTTTAGGAATGTTTATAACATTATAAGAATCTCTCCACAAAATAGTTAGAATTCTTTAACAAAACATGAATTAAATATAAAATTTTAAGTGTCAAAAACATAAAAAAAATTATATTTAATTCATGTTTTGTTAAAAAAAAATAAAATTTTTTGGGAGAGAATAATATCTTAAAATGTTATAAACATTTCTGGAAATTTCATTCAAAAATATGAAGAATACACATAAGTTGACTTAAAAGTAGAGACCAAAAGTGGTGATGAACATTTTTTAGGGACTAAATATCAAAGAAAAAATTTAAAGATACTAAAACGAAAATTTGATATATTTACATAGATTAAAAATATATTTAACCCTAATTTTTTTCTTCTTCTTTTTGAAAATCAAATAGTGGAAAAAATTTCTATTTGCGTATTTTCTTTCCTTTTAATGCTAAAACAATTATTATTATGTAGTAGCAACAGTTAAATCACTGATTGTGTCGAAAAATGCAACAGAAAAATGATAGGAAAGAGAGTAGAGGAATTATATATACAAATTGATTATAGAGTTCGGTCCTACATCTCTAGGAAAGATAAGCTCCACCACTAGCAATAAAAAAAATTCTAATTATGCTACAAATGGAGAACCCCTTGGTTCTTGTCCCTGTTCAATGATCAAGATAAACAATTAGCAAAGAGTTAAAACAAAAGAAGATTTATTTGTAGGTTTATTATGGTCAGAGACTAATATGACAATGCCTAACACTGTAAATCCAAACTATTTTTGGGAGATTTAAGGAGTGTTTCATTCAATTCCACAATGATAGAATAGAGGCTTATTTATAGCCAAGTACAAGTATTAGATGCAAGGCCTGGGTTACTTGTATTCCAAGTAATCTGCCAAGACTTAAGCTAAAAACTTTACTAATCATCTAATTAGACTACGTACTAATATATAACAAGGCCTCCCCTAATCGGAACTCCCTAAGCAAAGCATGGATTCAGATTATACTATTACACAATGTTAATCTACGCTAGATATACATTTGAGGCCTGTGAAGCTAGTTCAACTGAACCATGTGACGCACGTAGAGTCCTACGCGACGCGCAAGCGTGTACTGAAATATTCTCTATAATTTCAAAATTCCATCCAGATGCAACTGATTCTGAATTTTGAAGACTTAAAAGACATAAAGCGCGATCCCTACAACCTGAAGTGGCGATTTTCAACCCTTGTCAATAAGATTGAAGATTATTGTCACACTATTTGCATGTATTATTCCTTTAACCTTCGATTATGTATTTTGTTACTATTATGAGTAGCTAAACTCATTAGATTATGATTGAATGATGAACCTCTATGATACTATTTGAAACCATGCAATCTACTAGTTCTCTTTAATTCAATTTGAACCTATGTTTATTCATTATATATTGTGTTTAATGGTATTTATTTTCTAGTCAACAATGAATTGATTTAAAGATACAATTTGCTATTAACAATAGGTTTTATAACTGAAACTTGGTATGTTATGCTATTACATGACCAGCTAAGAATGTTATTGCTCATAACTGTATGGAGATAGAGCGACGACCTTATGTGATCTCCCCATCAGTGGTATCTCATGTTTGGAGGCCTTGTTTGTTTTTTACATATGTTATGCCAAGTTGGAGGGTTGGACCGAGGTTGGTGGCTAACACCTATATCGAAGGTGGTGGATTTAGGTGCCTTTGAGAGTCGGTACAAGTCAAGCGGGCTCAGGGATCCTTAGCTGCAGCTGAAACCCCATGTATATATGCAGTTATCTACTTGCTTTTGTTCAGAAAGGGGTGTCCCTGTTCCTGTCCCTATGAGTGAAGGGTGTTTTCAGGGTGTCAACATTTCCCTTCGTTTGGATGGGTAGCCAGGATCAATTCCTCTTAATTCTATATTTTCTAGTTCAAGGTCAACGAGTGGTTTCGATGATTCACATTTTGCGTTTACTACCAGTAAAATTTTAAATAAGGGTAAGATACTAATTATGGACGAATTGGTTCATAATATTCAATTCTCTTCGTGGTATATTTTTTTGGGAGTCACCCTGGCTCTCCTTGTTCTCGTTATGATTGAGTGGTGGAACCTTTTCTCTGCTAGAATCGGTAGCCTTTCAACGGAGTTTTTTGTCTGCTTTCTGGTTTCATGTGTCTCATCTCTCTATTGAAGTAGACTCGGTCCATCCTTCTTGTGGTTTTCGTCACTTGGAGGGAGGGAGGTTTCCTGTTTTATTTTTGTGGAGTTGTTGTGTCTATTGAAGTAAACCTAGTTTTTGTTCTTGTGCAGGTGTTTTGTTTTATCTAGGGCTATAAGGTCTCCTTTGGTGTTCCTTGAACCTTGTATATGTGATTTTCTTTTCTTTTCTTATATATATGCAATCTACTTGCGTTGGTTTAGTGTGGTTGGTTTGAGATCTTGGAGTGTACTCCTCTCAAGGTTTTAGGTTCGATCTCCCAGTGTTAATTTTGATGGGCTAGTTTGACTGCATCAGCACAAGTATCGCCTAAGAAGAACTCAGAAAGTGCACAACATTACAGTTTAAATAGTGAAAAAACTAAATCGAAACAACAAAGTTGTTGAGTTAAGTGACTACTCCCAAGCATAGGAGGAGATCAAAACACCAACAATGAACATCAAAAACGAAATTTGCAAATTTCGCTTTCAACCACGAAAAAGACAAAATCTTAACTTTGTCGAGCATATGATACAAAGGTTCCTCCTTATGCAGAAAAATATGGCAATTTCGTTCTTTCCATATAACTCAAACACACGATAACCATATTAGATAAAACGACGACTAAATACTTTTAGAAAGATCATCTAACTGGCCAAATTGAAGAAGATGGTCAAATAGACATGCCGGATTCACCGAATGTATTCAATTATATTTTATTATTCAACCATAGTGTAAAAAAATGAAATATAATTGACTATATGTAAAATGGGATTGTCTAACATGTTCAATATTGCACATGTTAAAGTAACTAAAAGTAGCAAATTTTAATGAAAAATAACAATTATTTATTAAAAAATTATATGTTTAATACAAAATGTACAAGTTTCAATACAAAGTTACTATTTTAAACTTCTTAACATGTGCAAATTTGCACATGATAGAAAAACCCATGTAAAATTCATTTAAAGTTTTCAAACTATCTTTTATATTTTTATTTTAATGGTTTTTGACCGAAAACTTTCTTTTATATATTTGATTGTAGTTGACTAATGACTAATGAGGTTCAGTGCACCATGTTGAAATGCCACATTTTTTTAAGGAATAATTTGAATATATAATTGCATTTCTGTTTTTATATCAAAAATAAATAAGCCTATATATTCATTTTAAGGTCTTGGTTTCTCTATATTCCAGGTCTTTGGTCTGACAGTTTGAGAGAGACAAACACCTTTGTTGGGATCGGAGTGTAAGAGTAAGAGGTATGCTCATATTTTTTTAAACTTGGTACATGTTTTGTTCTCCATTTACGTTCCATTTCCTACATGTTTTTCTTACATTTTGTGCTTGTAAATTCACATGTCCAAAAATCAAGAGGCAACTTTATAAAACAATATGTCTTTTGCACAATCAAGTTGAATCTAATAAATTATGGGCTTTAGTTACATTGTTGACTTCTAATATAATTGATCGATTTCTTTAATTTAATTTTTTAGAGAAATCATATCCATGATATATTCTCAATTAGATTGTTTAATTAATGAAACAATTCATGTGAAATAATTTCTTTATAATAATTTATGCAGGAAACATGACAAAAAGTAATCAGTATTGCAACTATTCGAATGATCGCATGTTCTATGAGATTCTGGTGAGAATTTTCACAACACTCAGTGTTGCAGACCTTGTTGTAGCTTCAATGGTTTGCAAATCTTGGAATTTAGCATCTCGTGGTCCTGAACTTTGGAGAAAACTTGATCTAAGTACCTTGAGCTTAAGAAGTCTGAATGTAGCTTGGATCGATGAACGGTCAAGTAATACACTGACTCAATTCTTAAAGTATGCTTCAAGTTTAAGTGGTGAAAACATAAGTTGCCTAATATTTAACTATCGTGTCTATTTGAGAGATGTGCACTTAATATCGATTGCTGAAAGGTAACATTTTTTTTTACTTATTCTTGTGTTTTTTTTTCTTTATAGATGGCTAAATTATTTGTCGTGCTTGAGAAACACTTAACTATTGGTGTACGAGTTATAGTATCCATTCTACTAATTTTAATATATTTTTATTAATTATAAAAAATAAAAACTTACCCTCCTATATTTATCTAAACCTGTACACTTTTTAATCTCCACCGTTCATTAAAATCCAATGGACAACAATTGATGCTCTCATCTCTCACAATAACTAGTGCTCTCATTTGATACACCCTCTATATATATGCGCTAACGTAACATAGGATTGAAATCACTTATTGTATGTTGTATAACTAGCTCGCACTTTGGTGGATTTACTTTTTTAACCTTTAAATTTTATGATTGGGTTGCTGCATTATTGTATATTGGGGTATTTTTGTAATATTTGTTGGTTTGTTAAGTAAGTTTGAAGTCTCACACTAGATGGAAAAATAGATGATAACCGGCATACATGTGTGTGTGTGTGTGTCTCCACATAAAAGTCGTTTCCAATTCATTATAATGTAATGATAAACGCACGCGCGCACACATTTTTAGTTTTTAATGTTTCAGAGTGAATATCTAGAGTTGATGGCTTGTTGTGATTTTGTCCAACTCACCATCAATATAAACTTATTTTATATCTTAATTTTGGTTTATTTCGTAATGATGCATCTAAATTTATGTTTTTCATCTGATTTAGGTATGCAATGAGTGGAATATTGTATCATGTATTTTTGTCATTGTAGTTGTATATGGTCTTTTCAAAAAACTTTTTTATTCTCTCTAGTTGTTTTAGGTTTGAATATCACTTGTATTATCTTGATTAAATAATCTTTCTTGTTCAAAAATATGATAAGAAAAATTTCTTTTCCTTTTAAATTTAAATCAAAGTTACCCTAACCTTCTATACCAAAACCATTTGCAAACTACTTATTTTATATGATGTTAAAGTATATGTGTTTGTTTAATGTGTAGGACTCCAAATCTGAAAAGGTTAGTGCTACCTATGTCCGGTGAGATATCAAAAAATGGTTTAGAAATCGCAATGAGATCATGGAGATGCCTTGAATCCATTACGATTACCACAGTTGTCTATGATTTTAAATTTTTTGATGCGATTGGAAAACATTGCAAAAACATCACTAGCTTAAAGTTCGCATGTTTTTTTGGACAAGAAGAAGCTGAATCTTTGGTTAAATACACACCAAACCTAAAGTTCTTAAGTTTTCGGGACATGCCTATAAACCATAGAGCTTTATGTCGTGTACTTAATAACTTAGAACATTTGGAGGTGGTAAATTTATGGCACACTGACATTATAGATTATGGGCTTAAATTATACACGATTGATCATAATGTATTGAACCGTATGAATATCTCGTATAAGATTATCACCTGTGAAAAGAGATCATGTCTTATATGCAAGAATGATTCTACGAACGATCCAACAAGACAACCATCTGGGATCTTAGAGGAAATTTGCAATTGGCGTGAAGATGAGATAGAGTCTCTAGCACATTAATTCAGTTCTATTGAAATATGTTTACTATGGCATGAACCTTGTGATTTTTAAACATCAATAAAACTTCACTTTCCTTTTTGTTGGGACAGTTTCATAAACACTTTGGTCATTTTGAGTTAAATTTAAAACCATGTTTGGAGACATTGTATGGCTTGCAGTTTTCTAGTCTTGTGGGTATTAAGAAGTATAATAGTCTTTTAAAGTGTTGCAGTAAATTATAATTATATGGTGTTTTGTGTTAAACAATTATCATGGTAAAGATTTAGTTGGAAAGAGAGTAGAAATTCTGGTATTAATTAAGTTTTCAGTTTAGAGCAGTAAACCAATATATATACCCCCATGGACTGTATGTGACTCTCATTAATGATAAATGATTGAATTGGTAGTGATGATAAAAGAAAGTCTAAGAAATTAAGCATAGGCAAATATTGAAGATCTGCTAGCCAATGATGGAATGTGAGATGGCAACGTGTAATTTTTGCATAAAATTAACTCCTATTAAAGCCATTAATTTAAGTTAAAAGAAAGTTTTAAAACTATTAATATTCCTCCCCTTTCGAATGATTTGAGTTGAAAACATGGTTCCCGTGGATCAATAACCTCAAAAGCTTTGGTTTGGTTGAAGGTGAAAATGTGTGTGTGAGGAGTTGATGGGTTAGATTGGATGTGGATAGACTATGATATGGTTTGGGGTGATGATATAATCTAATGGTTGATAAAAATGGTCCAACATGGACCAATATTATATTTTTGGAGGTCTATTTTATACGGAAGCAAAATAGAAAAAAGAAAAAGAAACAAAAAAGAAAATTGTGTTGACAGTGGGATTTGAACCCACGCCCTTTCGGACCAGAACCTTAATCTGGCGCCTTAGACCAACTCGGCCATATCAACTTGTTGAAAGAAAATTCTGTTTTAAGGAATATAATGAACTCAGCTCCAGATGCCTCAAGCTTTTAGTTTAAGCTGCTTGATATTAATAGTTTAGAAAATGCTAATCGTTTAGTTTGGTTGCATAGAAAGTGAGAGAGAAAATAAAAACTAAAAAAAACATAAATAACCTTTAAAAAGGTGCGGTAGACGAACTGAATTGAAGACAGAAAAAATAATGTTATATGGAAAATGTTAATTTGTGTCTTTGGGGCATAAGTTAATAAGTCAAATGTAGAAAAAAAAATTTGGAAGTTGTGTATTTAGTGTCTTAAAAGTTTCAAAAGTTATATTTTCAACACAAAACTTATTTTTTAGGCTTAATTGCATGTTTGATCCCTCATGTTTATTTTAGTTTTCAAGTTGGTCCCTTATGTTTTAAAAGTTTCAAGTTGATCTCTTACGTTTTGAAAATTTCAAGTTGGTCCAAAACGTTGCTCTCGTTGGAATAAGTTAGTCTCATTCGCGACATGATATTGAGTTTAATAAAACCAAAAAAATTAAAAAAAAATAAATAAACTGGTTTTCTAAATAAGTTAAGGTTCTATCAGCCATATTGTCAACTCAAATCTTTAAACATTAAGTGGCGGAAGAGACTAACTTATTCCAACGTAAGTAACGTTTTGGACCAACCTGAAACTTTTAAAACGTAAAGGACCAACTTGAAACTTTTAAAACATAAGGGACCAAATTGAAAACTAAAATAAACATAAGGGATCAAACATGCAATTAAGCCTATTTTTTTTATTACCATTTTAAGTTCTTTAATTTGTGTCCTAAAGTCATAAGTTAACATGACCCTATCTTTTGATGCGCTCTCCTTCCACCTTCACATTTTCTTCTCAATTTGGGAAGCTTGTATTTTGTGGGTCTCATAGTTTTTCTTTTCATGTTTGTTACTCATCACATAATTTTTTTTCTCCTTATTTCCTATGATGCTTCTTTTTTGAAAGATACTTTTTTTTTCAAAACCAAATAGTGGAAAATTTTCTTTCTGCGTGTATTCTTTCCTCTAATGCTAAAACAATAATGCAGTAGCAACAATTAAAACATTGATTGTGTCAAAAAATGCAACATAAAAATAACAGGAACGAATTTATATTCAAATTGATTATAGAGTTCGGTCCAAAAATGAAGACCTACATCTCTAGGAGAGACAAGCTCCTCCACTATCAATCGAAAAATTCGAATCATGCTACAAGCAGAGATATACCCGTTGGTACCTCAATCGGCGACACCTTATCCTCTTTCGGCTCCATTTCGTGTCCTAGAGCAGCGCATGGTTCCGACTCCACATGGATATCAATAGGAATTCTTAGTCCAATAGAAGCTACTTGGGAAACACGGCAGGACATGGAGTTATATATAGCTTATCCCTCTTTTGATCTTGAGGACAAGATCCCTTTCATCCCAGGTAGTAATGAAATGAATGTGGAAAGCCAACCAAATGCAAATTGCTTCTAGACGAAAGAATAATTCTTTTCTAGTGAATCTTAGGGTTTCCTACATTTCAGGAAGTTAATTTCTAAATTTCTAAATTTTTAATCTTAATGGTCTGGTCCTTTTTTATTATGATTAACATGAAGCATAATATCTACTGCAAGAAGAATTTAATTAAATTTGATATATGTGCATCTAGGGTCGTCCCTGTGAAATTAGAGGCCTGACTCTTTTAGTAAAATTAGGCCCCTAAAAAAATACAATCATTTTAGAAGAGAAAAAAAAACTATAATGTTTTTTTATTTTATTTTTTTAGAGAATAATTATATGTTTGTTGTTAGAACTTTGCAATTTTATACGACAAGTATATGCCAAAAATTACGAGTGCTATAAAAAAACAAAAAAAAATTAGGCCCAAAAGAGATCACATCATGCTGGAAAAAAAAATGAAAAACTGCTATATCACAAGAAAGATTTGCCACTGGGGCGCGCCTTCAGTTTTATTTGTGCTACGATGCTATGCGTATATATTATATTTTCAGTGCATTATGTGTTAAAAAATAATAATTGGGCCCCAAAATTGGGGAGGCCCAACTCTATAGAGTTGTTTGCACCTCCCCAGGAACGGCCCTGTGTGCATCCATATTGACCAAATTGTACCGTCATATAAGTTACCGAAACTCCTACGCAGTTATGATCCTTCCTAAGTTGCATAATTGACCAAAACAAAATATTCTACCTTTTTTTTATGTTCAAGAAAAATATTCTACCTTTTTTATAGGCAAAATCAACTTTTAAGAAAAAATTTCTTAAAAAAAAAAAAACTTTTTAAGAAAATTTGAAAACAGACCAACAAAATATGTGCTAGAGTTTCTGGAATAGGAACTTCATTTGATACCATAAATCATCTTGAAAATGCATTTACTAATACAAATGAAAAAAACAAAGCTAGAAAGAAAGAAAAAAAAAAAAGGATGCTCATTTTATAATAGGTCATTGAAAAGGATAAATCCTTACAATGGGGCTATATCAAATGTTAAAATCAAGTAAAAAGATGAAACATAGAATTTAAAATTAAGAATTTTGCTTTTTATCTAACACATTTTGCTCGTTTTCAACCAAACTTTTGAAAATGTCCATGCGTAAGTTAACTCGCGCTAGTGTAAACCTTTGTGTGAGTTAACTCACGCAGGGGCATTATGGAAATTTTAGTTGGGAACGAACAAAAACAGTTGGGTGAAGAGCATAATTCTAAAACTAAAGTATAGAAAAGTCTCTATTAAGTCTGATATGCAAAGTTGTATTAGCTATTTGGCTTAAACGCACTTTTCACTTTCTAAGTTTGCAAAAGTTGCGATTTTGGCCCCCTTTTAAAAAATGGCAAAATTGACCCTCCATGTTAACCTCCTTTTGGAAAACCTCAATTTTGACCTAGTCAACCATACATGTCATGCCACCTGTGTATTTCTTGATTTTTTTTATTCCACGCGTATAATTAGTTAATTAAAAATAACAAAAATTAGCAAAAAAAAAAGGACAGGCACGTGCTTCCCTCTTCTGTCATCTTTACACCAAAGTTTTTTCTGGGTAGCCTTGGCAGATCAAGAAGTTTTTTTTATCACCATCAAACAAACCAATACCACTTTTCATTTGATTTCAAATTCAACTATGTAAAATTGAATACGTTTCCATCTTATTGAGAATTACATGTCACAAATAAACTGGAACTCTTCTGACCAAAACCCTTGTTCATGGAACGGAATCACTTGCAAAGACAAAACCGTTGTTTCCATTAATATCCCAAAAAGAAAACTTCATGGTTCTCTTCCTAAATGTACTTTTACCCATGTAATTTGAGAGAATTTCGGTTTCTTAAATTACAAGGTTTAAAAGCAAAAAACAACCGGAATTCTTTCAAATGGTATAGTATAAAAGTGCATTTAACCATCTATTTTTTTACCTTTACCTACTTTTATTATCTAAAAACTTGTTTATTATTATAACGAATTTATGTTCATTTAAAAGCATTCATAATCAAAAAACTAACATCTCCTAATTAAATTGCTTGAGGAGTTTTGGTATATTACCATCATAGGTTTACTTCAAATTCTAACTCCTTTTTTTGACACAGCGATTTCTAACTTCTAAGAGAAACTGTAGTCAAAGATGCCTCATGGGATGCTTGAAGTTATTCTTACTAGTGCATAAGGTCTTCATAATAGTGATTTTCTAAGTGAGTAATACTACTTCAATGGTTGATGATATATTATTATTTTATGCTCTAAATTTGTTGATTGAAACATGAGTATGTGTATATGCAAATATTTCTGTTTCATAGAAATTCAAAGTATGATTTATAGTTTTTTGGGTTAAGTATATCAACAAGGCCTTTTTCTTTCTAGAATTCCATCATATAGTATTAAAAATTGTGGATGATAGTAATCAATGCAAAGGGTTTGATTTTATATATCATTTTTTATGAGCAGAGAAAATGGATCCTTATGTGATCCTCACTTATCGATCACAGGAGCATAGAAGTAGTGTGGCTAAAGGTATGTTTCAATTATGGATTTATTTTTTAGGTTATGTATTTATTTTTTTCATTCCAAAACTGTCCCATTATTTTTCAATTGCTTTTCGGTACAAATACTTGAAATTAAAAAGTAGATTAAAATGAATTGGCAATTTTGTAAATAAAAGTAAGTTTTTATCAAATTAAACATCCATTAATCTCTCTTGAAATAAATGCAATATATCAAGATTAACATGTGCTATGTCTCATAGGTTCAGGATCTCATCCTCACTGGAATGAGATCTTCCTTTTCACAATTTCAGATAATATGAAGCCCGGATACGTAGTATGGATACGAGTACGATACGATACGGATACGCAAAATTTTTAAAATTAGGATACGATACGGCTAAGATATGTTAATAAAATATTTATAATAAAATTTATATGCATGTAAAATACTTAAAAAAACATTGATTACTCTTCAATACAGTATAACTGTAAAAGTCACAATTTACAAAAATACATGTGATCAAAATAAAAAATGAAAAAGTTTTCATATAAATCATTTTCAATTTTCATTCATATGTTAGATTATCTCCTCTCTCGTTACTTTCATCCACCAAAAACGTAATTTTTAATTGGTTATCGAAAAACAATTATAGTGATTCATATCTTTAATTGAATCATATACATCTCCATTGAATTTTCACAACACAGTCTCATTTTTTTTACACTTCATGTTTTTCCAGGATACGTCTCTGTGAAGTATCTTATAAGTATATGTGTGTATCTGTTGAGTATCTTATAAGTATCCGATAAAATATTGATTTAAAATTAAAATAATTAATTCTGATACTCTATGGGTACGTATCCGAGAGTATCCGCTGAGTATCGATATCCAATACATATCCGATACGGACACGTCTCCATTTTGGAGTATCCGAGCTTCATAGGTAGTTATACACTTCATCTGAGACTAATGGATGAAGATACATATACCAAGGATGATTTCCTTGGGGAGGCAATGTGAGTAACTAATTAAATAAAAGTATCTTCATGTTCAAAATAAAGTTGTATGATGTGTTTTTTATTTTTTTCTTTAAGAAACTTCCAAGATTAATTATTACAAATCTTTTAAATAATTTTTATTTAGAAAAAAAATGAAAGGGGGCTTAAATCATTTTTCCACGTTTGAGTAAAAACTTATTGTTAAAAATTTACATTTTCTTAGCTTGGATTAGTGGTAAGACTGTACGGGATATGATTAGGAATGATAATATTGAAATGAGTTGGGTAGCACCTATAGTAAAAAGATGGTAGAAAATAGACTTAGGTGATTTGAGCATGTAAAGAGAAGACTTCTAGATGTCCTACTACGTAGAGTAGATCGAAGGGAGGGAAGTCGGATTAAGAGGTAGATGAAGATTATAAGAGAAACTATTATGAAAGATTTAGGGGTTAATGAGTTTGATTCAAATGTGATTTATGATAGAACACTTGGTGTAATTCGATTCATGTAAACGACCCTAGTTAGTGGGATAAGCTTGAGATAATAACCATTTTAAAGTTTTCTGCTTGTTTTATTGATAAACAAAATGGGGAAAGTCTTTGAAAAGAGAAACCACATGTGACTTAATTTTTTTTTTTATAAAATTTATATTAATTTGTGATACATATACAGAATCCATTTAGAACAAGTGTTTGTTGATGGGAGCATTGCAGAAACTTCTTATAGTGTTGTGAAGGAGAAGAATTACTGCGGGGAGGTTAAAGTGGCCCTCACTTTTAGGCCAGTGGTAAATTTGTCTATGTCATCATAATAACTAGCTTTCCTTCAGAACTCGATTTATAAGAATGCGACCGATTAAAATGCAAATATAGCAAAAAGAAAAAAGAATTGTTGACAGTGGGATTTGAACCCACGCCCTTTCGGACCAGAACCTTAATCTGGCGCCTTAGACCAACTCGGCCATATCAACTTGTTGATGTTATTTCGCGTTACATTTTTAAATACATTGACATGTTTGGTAAAATGATTTTTATAGCTTTTGAAGAAAACCTAATGTATAATTCATGTGTTTTTTCAATCGGATTAATGAAAATATTTTTTACATTTTTTGTTAAAAAGATAATCTTTCAAATATTTATTCCAAATTGACCTTAATTTTTAAGGATAAATATGTTTTTAATCCTACAAAATCACAAGTTGTTAAGTATAGTCCATATAAAATTTTAATAGTAATTTTAGTCCTTATAATATTTTAGTTTGTTAGAATAATCTCCATTTAAAAACTTTTTACAAAAATGTAACTTTTAGTCTTCCAAAATTGTCCTTATAAATACAAATAGGGACTAAAATTGAATTAATTTTTTTTATAAAACTAAACTTAAAAGGTTAGAATTTTGTAGGGATTAAAACATAATTTAAGCAAATTTTTATTATAATCAATAACAATTCAACCTTAAAAACATAAAAGTAGTATAAAATCAAAGAAAAATTGTATATGGACACTTAAACGCCGATTGTATATCTTTGAGGAAAATAGTCTATAGACCGTTAAACATCTATCGTACATCTTTGAGTAAAAAATATCTAAAAAAATATTTGAGTAAAATAATTTAGGGGACTTTTGTCAACAAAACAAGAATCTATTGACACTTAGACAACCATTGTATTGCTCCAATGAGGAATGCTAGGGACATCTCTTTTCAACACTCTCTTCAACACTTATTCTCTTATTGGATATAACCAATGTATGACCCACCACTTTAAGTGAAACTCATTTCCAAAGTTTGAGACCCACCATAATTTAAGCCAATTAAAAAGTGAGTGTTGGAGAGAGTGCTGAAAATCAGTCTCCCACAATTTGTTTTTAGGACTTGATCAAGCTTGACCCGAACTGAAAGTCCACGCTGCAATTTTGCCTTTATATGATTTTCTCTCTCATTTAAAAATATTCTTTAATTGATGAAGGATGATGAAGAGTTTGAATTCATGTTTATGTTAAAAAAAAATTAGAAATTTTTAAAATATTATAAATTATTCTGTAAAATTTATTCAAAAATATGAATTCTACATGTGTGAGATTATTTTAAAGAAAAGATCAAAAGTAAGGGAAATATTAATGAGTGTCCTTGGGACACTCTTTAAGAACCATTAATAGTAAGTTTTTATGAAAAACTGTATAATCAGTGCATTGAAATTTGTAACATTTGATTTTTTTAAAAATATTTTCTAAATTTGGGATCCTTACCGAATGTCCGGAGGCACTCGTTAACGAGACCAAAAGTAAAGATGAACAATTGGGATTAAAAGTTAATGAAATTTTTTAGAATGACTAAGTGAAAAATTAACATATTTATCCGAACCAAAAACACATTTAATTTAACCTTATTTTCTACAGGTGCCTAACTGTCTCCACCGCGTTGATTGAGCTAATTCCTGGCCGCCGCCGTTGTTTCACTTCGCACCACCGTCTCCTTCTCTTTCATTTCAACAAAACAATGGGTGGTGGCACCGGTGCACCCTTTTCAAACCACCCAATATCACAACAATCCCTCAACTCCCTCTTCGATCTTTCCAACTCCACCACCTTACAAACCTCCTTAGAAACTCTCATTGAATCTTCCAAATCCCCTTCCAATCGTTCCCTCTTCGCTTACAAAAAAATCCTCCCCACAATCCTCACCATACTCCACTCACCACCATCGCTTCATATTCTATCTCTCTGTTTCAAGCTTCTCAGAAACCTATGTGCTGGTGAAATTCTTAACCAGAATATGTTTCTTGAGAATGACGGTGTTTTTATCGTTGTTTCGAGTATTTTGAGGTCAGAGGTTGTTGGTTCTGATCATATGTTGGTTAGGTGGGGTTTGCAGGTTTTGGCAAATGTTTGTTTGGCTGGGAAGGAACATCAGAAGGCTGTTTGGGATGAGATGTTTCCAGCTGGTTTTTTGTCGGTTGCGAGAATTGGAAAGAAGGAGGTTAATGATCCATTGTGTATGGTGATTTATACTTGTTGTGATGGAAATGATCAATGGTTTGGTGAGGTTTGTAGTGATGGTGGTTGGAATGTTTTGGTGGAAATTGTTAGAACTGCTTCTTCTGGTTAGTTTGTGGTTTATGTTTATGTTTTTGTGGTTTTCTATGTTTGTTTCATCAATGTTGTGGTCTTGGATCGTTCTTATGTTGTAGTATGTTTTTATTTATTTATTCATATATGTAGAGTCTGAATTATGGCGATGTTGTATGCGGTCAAGAACCAACACGAGAATAAAATAAGTCTAGCGGAGATGAGGATGTTGCATTGTGTGTATGGTAAGACTAGATAGGGTAGGATTAGAATTGACGATATTAGGGCAAGAGTTGGGGTAGCACCTATAGTAGAAAAATGGTGGAAATTAGACTGAGGTGGTCTGGGCCTGCAGAGAGAAGATCTTTAGATTTTGTAGTAAGATGAGCAGATCAAATGAAGGATAGTCAAATCAGTAGAGGTAGAGGAAGACCTAGAAAAACTATAAGAGAAACTATCAAGAAAGATTTAGGGATTAATGAGTTGGACCGAAACATGGATTATGGCGTAATTTAATCCATGTAGCCGACCCCCACTTAGTGGGATAAGGCTTGGTTGTTGTTCTTTTATATGTAGAGTCTGAATTCTAACTAAATCTTTGATTTGGTAAAAAAAAACTAAATCCTTGATTGTAGAGTCCAATACATGTGTTCTAGGCTTATTTCCATGACTAAATGGAAAATCTCTTTAGGTTTAACTTTGCTGATTTAGAAGCCTCTTCATCTTGTTCCTTAATTAAAACGGTTAATTCTGAATTCTTGGCATTCTTTGAAAATTCTGAGTTGGATCATTGTTGTGACCATTTTTTATTATCAACTTCAATGTATGCCTTGAAAACAGTGACACATAAAATTGAGAGGAGTACCAAAATTAGGAAAAGTTTATGACCATATATGGATTTAGAAGAACTTTCTAAATTTTATAACCCAATAATGAAAACCAAGATTGAGGTATAAAATTCTTAAGCTTACTGTAAAATGAGGATAGACAGAGTATTTTCTTACAAGAAACCAAATATATAAAAGGAACAGTATGCTTCTGGTTAGTTTGTAGTTTGTTATGTTTTTTCTTGTGTATTTTTTTATGTTTGTTTCCTCTATGATGTCTTCTGGGGTCATTCTTATTTTGTAGCTATGATTTTATTTATGTATTTATTTGCTTTCCTTATCTATTGGTTTATTTTGCGCACTGTTTCTGTATTTTGCTATGCTGTCATGAACTATGAGTTGCTTCTGTAATTTGCTATGCTGCCATGTTTTATGACATGAGTGTCATATTTGTTTCTTATGGTTTTTAAGTTGTAAAACTGACTTTTACTTCTTCAACTGAAACCAGCTAGTTTTGGCGAGGATTGGATAAAGTTGCTTCTTTCAAGAATATGCCTTGAAGACTCTGAATTGCCTGTACTTTTTTCTAAATTACGGTTTATGGATATTCCTGACGGTGAAGACACCAAGACAAAAGATGATCAGTTTACATCTGAACAAGCGTATCTTCTGCAAATCATATCGGAAATTTTGAACGAGCGAATCGGAGATGTTACTATTTCTCTGGATGTTGCATCGTTTGTTTATGGAATATTCAAGAAATCTATTGGGGTTCTTGAGCATGCAGTTAGAGGCAAGTCTGGTCTTCCCAGTGGCATTACTGAAGTTGATGTTCTTGGCTACTCCCTTACTATGTTGAGGGACATCTGTGCTCATGATAGTGTGAGAGGTAATGCAGAGGATACAGAAGTTGTTGATAAGTTATTGTCATATGGCCTCATTGAGTTGGTTTTTATTCTGCTTGGGGACCTTGAACCTCCAGCAATAATCAGGAAAGGAATGAAACATTCTGAGAATCAAGACGGTGCTAGTTCTTCCTCAAAACCATGTCCTTACAAGGGCTTTAGGAGAGACATAGTTGCACTTATTGGCAATTGTGTGTATAGAAGGAAGCATGTACAAGATGAAATCAGGAGTAGGAATGGAATTTTACTGCTATTGCAGCAGTGTGTTACTGATGAAGATAATCCTTACCTGAGAGAATGGGGCGTATGGTGTGTTAGGAATATGTTGGAGGGCAATGAGGAAAATCAAAAGGAAATTTCTGAATTGCAGCTGCAGGGATCTGCTGATGTGCCTGAAATTTCTGCACTTGGTCTACGAGTGGAAATTGATCAGAAAACTCGGCGCGCTAAGCTTGTAAATGTGAGTGGAAATTAATTAGAAGACTCGGTGCCCTAAGCTTGCAAATGCCCCATGAAATAATACTATAACTTGATTTTATGAATTCAACAAGGAGTTCAAGTTCATATTTTAGATATTAAACACCCTCTTGCCAATAATGACTGTTTCTCACTTCTTGTGGAGTTTGTTTCTTTTTTGCTCTTTGTAATGGTTCGTTGTGTTTTTTTTTTCTTCCTATGCCATATGGAATGGAACCACGATTTTGATTGTTTGGACCTGAGTTGGTATGTTTTCATCTTAAGCCTCCACTTGTTAAACAGGCTGGTGCTTATTGTATTGTGAGTTGTGACCTCAATTGAATGTTTTTCGCGTTGCAATTGATGTTAGGCAACTTGCAAATTTAACTTTCATTCTGGTTTTCTGTTTATTGTAATTTTTGTCTCTAAATTTTCATTTTTTTTCTTAATGATGAATGCTTTCGTGTATGCAAAATCTTAATGCCTGATACTCAATCAGGTGCCCAGCATAAAGCAATAGTTGTGCATAGATAGTTGATAATTTAAATAGGATGGTTTCAACTTTCAAGGATGTTAGGTGAAATATATGGAGGTCATGAGCATGGAACACTTTCTGTTTTTTAAAATCACTTTCTCTAAGTAGCTTTTGCATTGTTTCACGATCTCAGCATCTTGTTTTCTGTCCCTTGTTAATCTCACTAGCCTAATATTTTAGGTGTTATGAACTCAAAAACTTTGCTTAAAGCCTTAAACTATATGTTACTGGAGTCAGAATGTGCTTAGGAAAACTGGATCAAAAAGTGTCCTATGTGTGCATATACAAAGATAACTTCTTTGTTAGGTTCTGATTTTTCTGAGACACAGCCTTTGATTGTCAGATCTATATACCACTTCAAACTCCTAATGCAAGTGCCAATTAGTGCCAATTTGTAAGGAAGGAAAATACCAAGAAGGGTTCTATAAATGGCTAAAGTAATTTCAATTGGAATCCACACGAACATGCAGAAAGTTGCTGAGGGTGTAGGCAAGAATGCTAGTCTTCCATCATGAAATACTAATGGCTCTGGATATTTGTACCTTGGCATCACTGAGTTTTGACTATTTTTTCCTTCACTGTTCATCACATAAGCTTCCTGTCATAATCATGCATCTAGAATTAGACATAACACATCAACATGATCTAAAACAGATGTACTTCATTTTTGTTGTCAGGTTAATATTTGTTTGTTAGTTCATTTACTAACATTTCAAGTTCAACACATCTTTTGATTATTAAATCTTGCTTCACGATTGCAATCTAGCCCAATTTTCACATTGCAACTCCATGAGTACTTAGCTGATAATCAAAGTTAGAATAGTTGTTTATCAGGTACCTTTTGCAGTATGTCTTGAGTCTTGACTTATATTCAAATTCAAGGTGCCTACATTAATTAATTTGGATTTTCTATATGGAATTGCTCATTTTGTATGCACATGAAGTAGAAATGGGAGAGGGAAAGGTTGGTGAAACAAAAGCAACGTGCGGATATGTTAGAAGAGCATGTTATTTATTTTTGGACAATTTACTTGTTAATGAATAACAAGGAAATTCTTTTCCCTTCAAATCCTTATGAGGTGCTAGTATTTAACTATGAGCAAGCTGAATTGACTTCTGTCTTGAGACCAAAGTAATTTTGAAGCCTGACAAGCTGAATTGTGTGAAAGTATTCTTAATGGTCTTTACTGCACAAATCAAAGCGCTAAGTTAGAAAAATTCATATATTTGATGATTGAATGATTGAAGTATGACAACTTAAGTTGGACTGGGCACAGTGCCAGATCTTGCCCAAAATATTGGGGGAGCACCAAATATTAACTAAAATATTATAATTGAAATCCAAAAAATGTCACCACACAACAACTCCAACACAAAATTAAAGTTCAATTATACTATCTACCAACTAGTACAAATATCATTTCTCGTGGAAAAATAGTTAATATGAAAGACACAATCTCTAAAAACATAGAACATAACCTTTCCAAATTGGCAAGGAAACTACACTGTCATATAATCATGTCATACTTGTAGCACCATGAATTACAAAACAAGTAGCATTCCACATTAAGTATTAACTATATATACACAAAAACAACACTTTTTATAGGAAAAGTTTGCTTGTATAATAATCAAGAATCGGTCTGTAGTTTTGTGAGTTAATCCTACGAAAGGAAAAAGAATAACCTGTAAAGGTATTTGACTATACACTATGTGTTTCTGTAACTATCAACCATTTCAAAATTTTCTATTTTTTAATTTACATCTCATCCTAATGGCTAGTAGAATGTGACAAACTCAAAGTAATCATCAGTTCCTCAAATGGTAAGATTCTCCTTCATGGCAAGAAAAGATCCAACAATTTTTCCTCCGACATCAGGGAACTCTTCATGACCGGGAAGTGATCTGACTTTCCCCTTTCGATCAACGTCTACAGGGTACTTTAGTAGATGCCCTCTCATCTCAGTCACATCATTTGCTGCAAATTGCTTCCAGTTCATTTCACCAATTGCTCTAACCTTTCGCACGCATTCAAGGCTCTCAGGTTGCAAGAAGCAGTCATCAATTGTTCCAGTATGTTCTGCCCAAAGTGACATCCTATATCCATGGATCTACATAGTATAGTTCACAAAGAATTTCTGTCAGATTATAGTACATGTTAGATAGATTCAAACTTCAAAATATATATGCAGAAAAATAAAAATAAAAATCAAAGAGATGCCAATGAAAACTATAAGGCCAAATCTTTAAGAATGATTTAGAGGTAAATGGTCTGTCTTTAGAACAAATACACAACATGATTTTATGGTATTGATTGATTTATGTAGTGGATTCCACCTAATTGAGAAAATTTTGGTGGGTTGTTATTGTTTTTGTACCATATGCCTTATCTCTCAAGAAGAGAATATTGTCTGATTACAAATAAAAAGAGAATTAAGTGCATGGTTGTAAATATTAATTTTTATATAGTTATTGACCATTGCATGGTTATGCATATAAAACCTAATTCAAACTACAGAAAAAATAATTGTGATGATCGGTCTTTTTCTTTCTGATTATTTCTGATGGTAGTAATTTGTCCTCTGCATTTAAGCATTGGTTTTGATGGCTGTGAGCTATATCACCCTAACTTGTTAACACTATTGGAACTTAATGAACGAAGATTCAAACTGGTATTTTCACATGACTAATAAATATTTAATGTTGTTTTGCAACTTCAACTTTTCTGCTTCAATGCCAAAAGTGAAACAAGAAATTGGTTGTTTAGCAAAGAAAGCGAATACTAGTTACCATCAATGTAAAACAATATTCTTACTTGTCCAAGTGGATTGGAATGTTTTCTTGCCCAGGTATGATGAGGTTGGTATGCTCCCATTGCAATCTCACTGTCCCTTGTTCCTTCCATAGAGCGTTGGTTAATGTTCGCTGAGCCCACTATCACATATTCATCATCAACTATCATGCCTTTTGAATGAACATATATCATGAAACGTCGACTATTTCGACTATTTGCCTGGAAAGAAAGCACCACCATACAAAACAATTACCAGTCGATTCACTCAATAGTAATGATTGTATGTCATGAAAAACAAAATCATGATTTCATAAAGAGCGTAAGGAATATTTTCTGGGGTGTTAGTGACATACTTGTGGACTATTTGCTGGGGGAGGATTTCCCGACACACTGATATTTTCGTAGATATTTATGGCCTCTCGATTACCAAGACAGAAAAAATTCAAATAGTCTTGCACAGAGAATGCTGCTTCAAGCCCAGCTTCAACCAAAGCCTTTGAAATTGTCTCATACATCATTTGCATTGTTTTGTTCTGCAAAAAATTTAAAAATAATTCCAGATTAACATATGCATTATTGACCAAGTACTGAGTAGCGGTAGCATAACCTCTCTTTGAAATTATGCAGCCAAAACAATTGAACAGTTAAGCCCTACCAATCATTTGACATGCCAAAAAGACAGTTTATGAAAATTAAGAGTCCAATTTCATTTTTCTTCCAAAATTCACAGTAGTTTGGGATGATGACATAATAATAATAATTAAATGCCAAACAATTCAAAATTCAATCAAATCCTTGCCAAGTTTTTTATATTCATATTGGGATTCAATTTGAACCGTACCTGCCAGAATAGTATCCTTTGTGTGGCAGCACCCGTTGGAACACCTTCTGGCCACATTGGAATTACTATATAAACTGCAAACCTCTCATTTGCTTTAATCTTTTCCACAATCTTTAGAGCAATTTCCATTGGAATTAAATTATTAGCGCCTGCCAAAACAGAATCTAGCATAAATTAAACATATTGGATACAGGCTTTGGGTTATGTATTCATACCAAAGCTCATATACTTTTAAAAATATTAGTATAGTACCAGATGTAAATAGTGAAATATAAGCAGTTTTTGTATGCAAAAAAGAGGAGTATCATACCAAGGTCTTTATGTTGACTCCAATTGTAAGAAGAGCCGATGAAATATTGATTCTCTATATAAATGTAATGCTGTGCAGCACGAATAGCCTTCACGTATGCTGTATGTATGCTCATGTCAATCAGCACGTTCTTCCCACATACAAGGTTCTGCAAATATCCAATAACAAATTACCTTCTCATACACAAGTTGGTTGATGTTTGATGAATTGAAATCAAACGCGAATAAGAAAAATTGAAGCAAAAAGCTTTTGTTTACCTTGCCAGTCGCCTCTCTTGGGTCTTTTGGAAATCCCTTAACAGAACTTGAATCAATTGAGCGAAATATCTACATTGCAAAGTAAAAATAATCAATAATTTCTTTTTCGAGAAAAAAAAGAGGAAATAATACTTCTAGAAAATCAAAATATCTATAGAGTATGAAATAGGTAATTACCTGAACATGCCATGATTCAGGATCATTCTCACCACTAGGAGTGTCATTAATGCCAATAACATCTGGAATTCTTTCCAGTCTGAGTAAAGCATCATCATATGAAATTTTCAACTTCTTTATCCCCTGTGGTTTTGAAGCTTTTAACCAGCGCTCCTCAAAGTTAGTTAAGACATCATAAGCTGCCGGACCATCAATTTTAGTATGCAAATCATGCCATGGCTCCCTTGGACAACCACCAGTGTTACCCTGTTATGAAAAATAACTTGTATCAGCAGAATAATTGGTCTTCTTTCTCTGCTTACTGGTTCCACGATACAGATTTAACCATGATTTTATTTTATTTTTTGAGGGAGGGAGGCTTTAAGCATGATTTAAATTGCATTTAGATGTACAATTTCGGACAGGTGAATATAAATAATTTTTTTATAATAGGGTTAAAATCTCATAGCAGTAGTAGTTTTTTTAATTCAATGCGCGTAAGACTAACTCATACAACAACATATACTCAAAAAATCTCTTTAATCTGCCCCACATAAGAATGCAATAATCATATTATTCTTTATGCTTTAACTTCCTCAGGAGCTACTAAAACTTAGAATCATTTATTTTTTTGCTATTTTTTCATAAGTTATTCCATCAATACCTAGTTTACCAGATAATCAGATGGATAACTGTAATTAGTTTTGATCTTGCTACAATGTGGAGTCTGAAATAAGAGATTACCGTGAAAGTTGGGTTGTGGTAATCATCCTTATGTATTGTTTGTAATGTCTTAAAGAGAGGATGCTGGGGAGTATCGTATCGGCCATCACATAAATCAAGTCCACCAACAAATGCTACAATTTTTCTTCTGTTATTTCCAGCATCAGCATCCACAATTACAGTTTTCTGATGATGTGTATATATAGTTCCAACTTCCTGACAAGAAGACAGAGAAATTAAATGTTGGACTTTGAAACCAAAACTGTAGAAATATTAGACATAGTGTACATGTACATAAATGCATGAACACATATTTATGTTAATGTAAACTTAGAAGTTAGAGTTTATAACTAAATGTATACTCTTAAGTATTAGACATAGTGTACACATCCATGAGTGCATGAACACACATTTATACATGATGAGCATATGCAACTGCCAAATATAAATGATAATTTACAAGTTTAAATCCCAATAATGCAAGGTTTTAAAGAATAATTGAATAATAAAAACCAGCATTTCATCAAAATTTGTTGAGAATTGAGCATGATTAATAATATATATTTAAATTAGTAAAAAAGTTGTCAAATCTAACCCTTTGCTTGACCCAGCTATGTCGTTTTCCAGCACTACGAGGACAAAGCAGCACATGAACTGATGAGTGCTTGAAAAACCGCCTAGTTTCCTCATCATGAGTTGCCATCACACCATCCTTAATGTATAGCCAAAGATTTTCACATAATTAGAACTAAAAGAGAAAATCATAAATAGTATACTTGTGTTAAAAAAAAAACTAAAAGAAGCAATCAATCGCATAGATCTTACACAAAATAAAGTAAACGTTAGTTGACACACAGAAACATTAGTTGATACAAGAATGGAATTGCTTGTTCACTTATTTTTCTCCATTACCAATTAGATAAGGGCAAGAACAAGTGAATTGTTATGTTTATGAATATTACAAGCCAAAGTTATAAAATGTCTCAAGTCTAAACGTGAACAGGTTTTCAAGATATCGAGCTCAGGTATAGTAAGGACAGCCGTCGATAAGATAAACAAAGTTCAAAAAGAGATAAATAATGTACTGGTGACGACAACGTGAAGCAAAGACGAGCACACTGCATGAAATTGGCAATCAAATCCTACCAGCCATTCCAAGCACAGAAATGAAAGCATATATAACAAAAAAATTGCACGACTTACTGTTTTATAACCCAAAATACTTCTTGATGTAGGATCATCCCAAATAAGGAGAAGCACTCTTACTCCTTCTTGTGACTTTGTCTTCAGAAGATCACCTAAGGTATAATCGGAACTGTAGCCGGCATCCCTTATCAACCTAACTTTGTGCCACACCGACCATCCTGTAATATATATCAAGCGGCGAGCTTGACTTATGGCATCAAATATGTCATGCCAACACTTTCCATGCACATAAAACATCCCACTATCAAGCAAAACATTAGGGAGGCTACCATCTGGAACATGAGCATCTTGATATAGAGTAACATTTCCCCCTTTCCTCAAAGGAAAATAAGTGGCAGGAACACCAATATATTCAGGCCCTGCTCCAACTCCTTGATGATAAAAGCTCAATTGCTCCATTGGGATGTACTGAATGGATAGGCTCAGCACAGCACCTTGCTTATAAGGCTTCCCATTATTATTCAGTATAGGGTAAGTTCCTTCAACTATTGCCCCTGAGTATATGTGTTCCACTGGAATCGCCACAATACCAATGAGCTGTGAACCCACAACATCACTGTCTTTAACCAAAAAGTGCACTTTAGCAGCGTTATGTGCAACAGGAACATAGAAGTGTTGACTCCAAACAGGGTTTTCAGAATTGCTAATCACAAAAGTCCTCCCAATTACCGCATTTGCCACTGAAATCGAAACATAAGGATCACTAGTAATCTTCTTATTCATTGTTCCTTCAATTTTATTGCTCACACTACCAGGTAATTTACCGAACATATCCCCCAGCGTTTTGTGGAACATGTCCATATTTGGAAGATTTTTGGCTTCATGAACCCATATATCTAAATTTCCATGAAGGAGCAAAACTCTCAAGGACCCTTTATTCTGAACCGGAACAATCTGCATGCTCTGACTATGCATTGATCCGTTAAACGAGCCAGAATAATCCGAAAGTCTACCTGAGTTCACCCGACTCGGGTACGACGACCCCCAACCGGAGAAGGAGTTATTAGAATGTCCATAAAAATCTTCCTTCTTTTGTTGCAACTTTGATACCGAAATCGAATGCATAAAAGGTTGACCTGCAGCTGCAGGAGCTGGAGGCGATGCAGGAGGAGTTGGCTGGTTACCAGACAACCTAACATTGTTCATTAGATCATCCAAACGCGGATAAGCAGACGGCTTAGAATTATCACCACCGCTAGTTTGTGATACTCCACCACCTGCCGTTGAACTTGATGTATCTGGCCAGTAAGGACCAGAGAAGCTATTATGACGTGAATGAAGATCGGGACGGTCTTCACGAGGAGTATTTTGTTGATAATAATAATACTGAGAGGATGATCCCTGTTGTAATAAGCTAGCATGGTGTGAGTGTGAAAGGGAATGTTGAGGAGGACTATGATGACTCCCTGGAGGAACATGATAAGGATAAGAGGGTGGGGCTGAGGGTACTAATTGATGAAGAGGAGCAGGTGGAGGGTATGCATAATCAAATGGGGCAGTAGAATTGGATGATGATGATGGTGGTGGTGATATAGGATAGGAAGAATAGTTGAAGGAATGTGAAGAAATGTAAGGATATGGATAAGGAGGAGCATGATGAGTGTGAGAATGTGCATATGGATCTTGAGGTGGATATGGTGGATGAGGGTGAGGGTGAGGATGAGGGTTAGGGTTAGGGGGGTACATATAAGGGTTTGGATACCTATATGGATAACCATAGTTATTATCCATTAAACACTATATTCTCAATCCTTGATGATGAAATGTACTAATAAAAAACTAAAATTTGGATTCTTAAGACATGAGGATCATTGAAAACATCATTAGATTGGAACAATACAAGCAAGAACAATGGTAATTGGATTAGAATTAAACACTATTCTCAATCCTTGATGATAAATATAGTAAAAGAAAAACTGAAATTTTGATATTTAATATAAAAGGGTGATAGAAGAAACGATGAAATTGGAAGAATATAAGCGAGAATGATGTAATTAGGATCTGAAATTGTGTGTTGAGTTTGATGAGAAAGAGAAACTGTAGAAAATATGGGAAATTTGGAAGATGAAGATTAAAAATGAAATTGAAAATAGTGGAAATGGAATAAAATGAAGGAATTTAGGTGAAAGATGAGATTGTTGTCGTCACCTTGGTTTGAAATTACGACGAAGATGAAGAAGAAGATTCGTTAAGACATGAACGGAAGAACAAGTAGCTGTGTTTTTGTCAGCAGTCGACGACGCGTGCAATGTCAATGTCCCACGTGGAATACCCCGCATGACAAAGTTACGTTATAAATTTCGATGTTTTTTAATGATGTCACACTACAAGACAAAATGTGATCATTTACAAAACCATTTATATTTACTCCAGCTCTTTCAGGATAAACTTTGAATTTAACTTTATCTTTTTACCACATTTTTGTTAAAATATTTTTTTCCAAATAATATTTCATATTTATGGATTATGTCCTATCTCTTGCGTCAAAAGATTATTTTTTATATTTTAAAATTTATGGACACGTATTTTTAAAAAGTACTAGTAAATTTATTTTAAAAAATTGTATAATTATTACCCTATCAATTGTATTTTCAATACAATTTTTTTTAATATAACTCTTAGACAATGTTTTTAAAATACTCGTTAACTAGATCTAAAAATTACTGAAATAATATCTTAAAAAAAATAATGCCATCATGTTACTAGTCTTTAGAATAGCAATGATGGATGGCAAAGCAAGGGCTGCTGAAATCAAACAACAAGAATGGGAATGGAATTCTAACAATATCTATGAGAACAGCACTATTTAAGGGAAGCGACATCAAGGATTGAAGTAGGTAGTGAGTGACTAGTGAATGAGAAGAATCTCTTCCTTTCCCTATTTGGAATTCTGTCCTCTCTCCCGTTTTTTCTTCACCCATCCTTGGATTTTATCTTTTCTAATAAGTGCCTTAGGAGGAAATGGAATAGCTACACACTTCGGTCATTATTATAAGCAAAGTCAACATTTTAGATTTATTTATTAAATTATGTATATGATATATAATAAAAATCATATACATCATTAATCGAATGAATTTAAATATAAATTTTTGTTTATAATAATAATCGGAGTGTGTGCTTGAAAAATATTATGGACTTACTTTTTTTTATTTTTATCAAATAGTTTAATTATTAGGCTTACACACTAAAAATAGAAAATCTTAGGTTCAAACCATGTTCTCTTCGTTTCAAATGTTGATAAAACTACCAATTAAATTGTATTTACAGGACAATATTTTATACTTAATATTATTGCAAGTCAATAAAAAGTTTTTTATTTACTCTTACACATTATTCCTCATCCTACATTTGTCTTCATAATTTTTTTTTTTGAGAGAATAAAAAAAAAGATGAATTTAGATTTGCGTTATTTGAACATTAACATATAAATTCATGATATTTTGAGATATATTTGTGTAGGAATTTTTTTGATTCAATAAAAATGATGAAGATTCAAAGGAAGATGATGAACATGTTCATCTTATTTCTGGATTTTTTTATTTTTAATAAAAATAGTATATTTTTAAAAATAAAATTATGTATTTTTTAATAAAAAAATTAGAAAAAAGATTTATACGTGCTTTTATGAGATATAAAAGACAATTGACCAAAGTGTTACAAATAAATAAGATAAATGATCCTTAATATAATTTTGCCTTAATAATAATAGTAATAATATTTGATCCAACAAATTTCTTTAGTCTTTAACAAAAACAAAAACAACATTTTTCAGTTGAGTGATCATAGTATATCAGTTGGTTGCATGAATGGATTAAACTTCAATATTCTTTAGATAGCGACAATGTCTGCTAAAGTAAGAACTTAGAACCTATTCTAGAATGCAGTGGAAGTTATTTCACTACCATTGCAACTTGCAAGGTATAACCAAAAAATTTAGTAAGAGAAACTACAATATTTTG
>Ga0228710_1002212_pt1 | contig 30431 bp, 26 predicted proteins | sample MedpolnodulmetaG_FD_177995 | JGI IMG/M metagenome (GOLD analysis project Ga0228710, IMG submission 177995) | Root nodule microbial communities from Medicago polymorpha collected in Santa Monica, California, United States - pink nodules | ecosystem: Host-associated > Plants > Roots > Nodule...
CTGAACTCACTCAGACTCTGAATTACTTCAGACTCTGAACCTGAGAACAGTTCTTCAACGTAAGGAACGTAAAAGTTTTTGAGAACACAATTCAACCCCCCCTTCTTGTGTTTTTCTCACCTTCATAGTTTTCTATCTGACAGGTGTGGATGTACTTTGTTATGTTGACTTTCTTATCATTAGGCTCTAATATATGGTTAATGTTTGATTGTTTTAGGCAACATATATGGTTGTATACCGTCAAAACTTAGCTAATATGCTCCACAAGTCAGTGATAATGCAGTCATTTTTAAGGATAAGAAAAAAATATATAAATTTTCAAGTTTAGGGGGCATTTTGCACATAAGTGCAAAACTTCAGGGGGTATTTGCAAAATGCCATATTGACTAATAGAAGAATTTGATGGAGGTGGTAAATTGATTAACGTTATGTAATTTCAGGGGGTAATTGAAGTTTTGTTAATTTCAGGAGAGAAATTGACGAAACTGACAATTTCGAAAGGTAATTGCCTATTTACTTATATTGATTCATTTCGATAGTAGAAAACAGGGCCATCGTATATCTGTTAGAAAAATATTAAAAGACACGTACATTTGCATTGGTAGTGTAAAATTGCGATAATCATATATAAAATAATTGTATTTTTTTAAAAGATGAAAATAAAATATATATATATATATATATTAAACAATAAAAATAAGTCCTATCAGCACAAGGTATATCAGAAACGACTTATTAAAAAGCAGAGTTAAAAGACAAATTCTGAAAGCAAATGGAACAAAGAAAATAGGATAAATTACACTAGCTAACCAAGGAATATGGTGGTTTTCTAAGTTTAGTCTGAAGATGAAAATAAATATAATGATTTTTATTTAATTCTTTATTTTAAGCTTTTTAAATGAAAAGTATTAAAAAATTATATTTTTTGTTGAATTGGATCATCCACGATCATGTAATTGATAGACATGTCAACATGCATGCTGTAAAATTTAAAATTACCAATTTAAAATTTAAAAAACTTAAAAGATTAACTCAGTATTTAACTTAAAGTATTCAGAAAGATATTTGACCTGAAAAAATTGATAGACATTTTTAAAAAATTTATTCAAAAATATGAGTGACGTATTATCCTAAATATGACCCCACTAACGATAAATTAAATTGATAAATTATAGCTCCATATTTTGTAAGTTATAGTGGTCACCATCATAACTCTTTTTTAGAAAAAAATCCGTTATTAGTTACGAATTTTTCTGCAACGTCGTTGAAAAACTAGCTTCTACGAAATGTGTATAGTTACTATTATAAAACAAAATAAATATTAGAAACGTATAAAATTGTAGATTGACAAGGTATCGTAAATTGTTTTCTAATATATTTATTTGAATATAAAAGCCGTCCCTTCATACATACATTTTTTGACATAAAGTAAAGAAAAACGTTTTCATAATTGTTTTTCCTCAAAGAAGCGACTTGCATTGAGCATAAACTATGGAATAAGGGAAAGGCCAAAAGAAATAAACATCGAATGGAGTCACTCTTTGTGAATGTGTGTTTCTTATGATTGATCAAAAAATTAAGTGTAGCTTAAGTAGGACACTATTTAAGTAAGTGACCATTAGAAGCACAATAGCAACCTTTCCAATGCTTCCTAACTAAAATTCACCCACTTCATATTCCATACATAACTACCTCCTTTTTTTATTGCATGAACATTCATTCCTTTTTTCTAACTTGTGATCTTCATTCCTTGTTTAGATTACTTGCTTAATTCTTAAGAAAAACTTATATATATACACCCTTCTTTCAAGTCCAATAATACATTATCATTTTTAGATCAAAAAAATATTTCATTATTTTCTATATTTTTAATATGGGTTTGGAGAAAAGTTTTGTGATGATGATGGTTTGTATCCTTTTGGATATAAGTGAAAGAAGCATGGGTTGGAAGCATAATTATGGAGAAGCATTGTCAAAGAGTATATTGTTCTTTGAAGGGCAGAGGTCAGGGAAATTACCACCAACACAAAGAATGACTTGGAGGAAGGGTTCTGCATTTGATGATGGCTTTCAACTTTATGATGATCGATTCTTTGATAAAGTAATTAACTTTCTTTTAATTTAATTTTGCTTCTCTTCATCTACATTTTCATTGTTGCCCTTCATTTACATGTTAAATATTTGGCATTGTTTTTATATTGTATTGGGATATGATTGTCTACGTTTTGAATATATAGGAAATGTGACTGGCTTCTAGTCTAGAGAAAAATGAAGAAATTTATTAAACTCTTGACTCCCTTTTAAGAGTATTTATTTTTTTGGGTTTTTTTTTACATGTGTCCCTTAGACCGTTTTATTTGATTTTTTTGTCAAGAAATCTAGTAGCTTGACAACACGGGGTTCGAACCACACCTCTATATATAATTGTCATTGTAGCTACCAACTGAATTGTGTTTACAAACTTATTTGAATATTTCCTTTAAATTTCATGATATATCATAAATAGATTCACATGCATAATACTAGCCGTGCTTAATAAAGTTTGTTGATTCAAAAAAAAGATTCACATGCATTTTGAGTGTAGATGCAAGGAAAGGAGAAAATGATGTTTGAATTGAATATCGTTTACAAGGAAAGAATATTTATTCTTTTAAGTTTTTTAATATGTGCCATAAAGATTAGCACAACCCTTTTAAAAATCTATGAACGATGTATGAAATAAAAAGTAAATGAGAGATCAAGATAGTAGTAGTATAAGATTTCATATGCGGTGTCTTAAATATGATATTTCAATAATACAATTAAAGAGAAAAATTATGATGACAATATATGTTGTTCTGTTTTAAAAATGAGAAGTATAACCAAAAGGTCCAACATAGTCGGGTCATGTATTATTTAATTTTTTTATGGAAGTTGAGTCATGCTTTTCTGGTTGATACATATGATTCATGAAGCAAGTTGGGTCATGTGTTCTCTGTTGTTCAAGACTCAAGTTAAAATATGAGAAAAAAATTATTATTTTCAATGGTATTTTTATTGGATGGTACACAATTTTAACTATTCATAATAATTCATTGAATTATTTAGGAAAAAATGTGATATCATATGACTAGTAACATTATAAAATTTGATAGATGTATTAATAAGAATTTTAATAGACTGTTAAATTAAATTATTAAAAAAAAAAATAGACTGTTAACTTACAGAAGAACGTATCAAAAAATATAACATTTTATATTCAGACACATAATGTTGTAGTTTTTTATTTCTTAATTAATTAGTCCTTTTAGACCATTTGTTAGCCTGAATTAATTTTAGATATTTATGATCAGTTAATCAAAATTAAAATATAAAACTATATATATGACTTAATTGAGTGACGAGTGGATCATGGAAAATTAAAATGGCTCTCTGCAGTTTCATAAGACAAGTGCTTATTTTGAGTGACAAGTGCTTATTATTTTGTTATTTTAGGTTTAATAGTGTTTTACCCTATAAAAAAAAATTTGTTTTGATTTACCTCCTTAATAGGTCATTCAAAAACCAATTATTATGTTTGTGTTTGTTACTAAAACATGATTTCCCAATGATCAATCTACTAGGTTGACTTGGTTGGTGGTTACTATGATGCTGGTGACAATGTGAAATTCAATTTTCCAATGGCATTTTCAACAACAATGTTAGCATGGAGTGTAATAGAGTTTGGAAAATTCATGGGTCCAGAACTTAACAATGCACTAGATGCAATAGGTTGGGCCACTGATTATTTCCTTAAAGCCACAAATACCCCTGGATTTGTTTTTGCACAAGTTGGTGACCCACATGCTGATCACAATTGTTGGGAGAGACCTGAAGATATGGACACACCTAGAACAGCATTTTTTGTTAGTGCTGAGAATCCTGGCTCTGAAGTTTCTGCTGAAATTGCAGCTGCACTTGCTGCTTCTTCTATTGCATTGAGGAAATTTAGTCGTAATATTGCTTATTCTGAAAGGCTTCTCCAAAGGGCTAAAACTGTAAATACACTATATCTTTTCTTTTTAACTTTAAATTATATAAAGTCGAATCAATGTTTAAAAATCGGATCAAATCGGCCGGTTCAACTAGTTGAACCGAGAATCAACCAGTTTGAAGGTTGATTTAATCTCGATTTGAATGTAGTTTGGCTGAACCGGTTTAACCAAGGTTAGTTTAACTAGTTATATTTTTTATCTTTTGAACTGGATTAAATTGGCCGATTCAACTGATTGAATCGAGAACCAACCAATTTGAGGGTTGGTTTAATCTCGATTTGAATTTAGTTGGTTAAACCGGTTCAACCAAAGTTGGTTCAACTAATTCTAGTTTTTATGTGTTCTTTTTCTTATGCTTTTAAAATACTTTTTTATTTGTCATCCAGTTTAATTTTGGTTGAACCAAGACTTTGACTTCTTATAGGTTTTATACATACACAATAATACTTACACAGTTTTTCTTTTCTATGGAATTAGGTTTTTGAATTTGCAGATAAATATAGAGGATCATACAATGACAGCCTTGGTCCTTATGTATGCCCATTCTATTGTAATTATGGTGGCTACCAGGTAGGTCTAGTCTTATCTCTTTGATCATTAAGTTTTGACTTATTTTCATTCCTAAATTTTATGGGCACACTCATGATTTGTGTTTAATACTTACTACATCCGAAAAATATTTTTTAGGAGAATTTTTTTTTCAGGACACTTGCATCTCCCCTTTGTATACATGCCATGTTTACATAACTTATATTATACAGAAGATGAAATTGTATTGCTTTAACTCAAAGAGAAGATATATAAGAACCTCTAATAAAAAGTGCAACAAAAAAAAAACGGCTTTCCTTTGCACTCACTCATCCATTTGACATTTGACCGTTCCTTTGACAAAGATTAAATTTTCTGGAAAAAAAAAATTGAATTATATATAATTTTTAAAAAATAAAATAAATTTTATATGAACCAAGATCCTCTAAATATATTTTATATTCATGAGCATAATGCTATAGGAAGAAGTATCATGCTTAATGTGACTTGTGACTATTTTTATAGGACGAATTAGTGTGGGGAGCAGCATGGTTACTCAAAGCTACTAAGCTCCCTCATTACTGGAATTACATTAAACAAAACATTCACAATGTGAAAAACTTTGGTGAATTTGGATGGGATTCAAAAGATGCTGGCATCAACGTTTTAGTTTCTAAGGTTTGATTAAAGAAAACATTCATAATGTCTTTTTTTTTTATCTTAACATTGATTATTATTATTATTATTATTTTGTTTATGCTCCCAATTTTTGTCATTGTAACATTTTTGTTCTTTTTTCTAATCAAGCAGCTTCTAGTTAATAATCCAGCTGCTAAGCCTTTTACCCTCAATGCTGACAAGTTTGTTTGTGCCGTGCTGCCTGAATCACCCTTAGTTTCAGTCAAATATTCTAGAGGTAAATTAATTATCCACAATCAATCCAAATTATATTAATTATACAAGATTCTATTAAAACTCCATAATTAAACGTGTTTGGACGAGAGAAGTATTATGATGAGTGATTTTATTAGAAGTACTCTTGTTACACATCTTTCATCAGAATCGAAAACAATGTTAAGAGTCCCATATCGGATAAGAGATGATCTGACAATATGTTCAAAATCGGGGTAATCCTCACCTCACAAGCTGGTTTTGTGGGGTTGCGTTAGGCCCAACCACGAATTCTAAGAAACAAAAAATGATTATCGGGCAAATAGACGAATAGAATTAGAGATGAAAAATCAAAATTTATTTTAGTTCTCTCGTAATTAAATTCACTGATGAAATTAAAGAGGAATTTCCTATTTTTCAATTGTTAAGTTAATTTTTCTAGTATGAACTTTTAATTTCTAAAAGTATCTCTCAAAACTTTTTAACTTCTAAAGTCTTAGAATGTATTTGAATAAAATTTGATATTTTGTTGGTTGCTATTATATACATGTTCCATTGTTATTAACTATATATAACTTAAATTAGGTGGGCTTCTATTCAAGACTAGTGGGAGTAACATGCAGCATGCAACAGCATATTCGTTTCTATTTTTGGTTTATGCTGGATATTTGAATAAAGCAAATAAAAAGATTGATTGTGGTGGTGGAGTTTTAGCTTCATCATGGAGACTAAAAAACCTAGCAAGAAGACAGGTATATACATCAAATTAGATGCAATTTACCAATTAAATATACATGTTTCTCATTCTTGATTTTGATGGTATGTAAGAGGAAACAAAAGCAAGGAAAGTAAGAAAAGAGAGAAGAAGACAATAAAACTTTAAATGAAATGATTTTCAAGATGTCCAATATTTTTTTTCTTAATCAAATTCTGGTAATCTAGAGCTACGACGAGAGATAAGTAAAGTATAGTCAGTGATTGTTTCAATCAGGATTCAAACTTTGGTTTTTTCAAACGATTTGTCCTTAACTAAAATCTCATTTACTACTTGAGTCCAAACACTTAATTATTGATCGTTGGTAGCTTTTATATTAAGAAATTTTCTTAAATTGTTTCTCAAGTTTAAATTTTATAACTTTATATGAATGCAGGTAGATTACATACTAGGAAGCAACCCATTGGGTATGTCATACATGGTTGGATATGGACAAAAGTTTCCTAAAAGAATACACCATCGTGCATCATCATTGCCTTCCATAGATCAACATCCAAGCAAAATCGATTGCAAAGGAGGATCCACTTATTATGAAACCCAAAACCCAAATCCCAATTTGCTTTTAGGAGCTGTTGTTGGGGGACCTAATATCAATGATGAGTATGTTGATTCTAGGGCTGATTTTGTACACTCAGAACCTACAACATATATCAATGCACCTCTTGTGGGTGTTTTGGCTTATTTTAAATCACATCCATCCTAAAGTTAAGTCTTATTTTAGTTTGTGAGAAGAAAAAAAAGAAAAAAAAAGGAAATGTAGGATGCTTGTATGGGAGTACTTGTACATAATAATTTATAGGTGGCTTTACCATGGTTAAATGTTCATCCAGCCATAAAAAAAATTAAAAAAAAAATTCAGTGGTTGAGATGTTAGACAGACTCTACATAACTTTGTACTTTTTAGGTATGAAAGTTATTTATGATATAGGGTTGTAGAATGTTGTAATTGCAAAATATTGCCCATAAAGATTATGGATTGTGACTTCTAGTACCAAATATTAATTCAGTTGTTCTATTTTTTTCTTACTCAAATATTTATTCGGTTGTTGAACCAATCTATCTACTTTTATTGTAAGGAGTCTCTTTCTAATACACACATTTTGTTATTAGAATTTCTGATGAGAATCAATCTCTGATGGAGTTGATCATCTGATCAGGAGATTCTCTAAAGTGTGTGTTCCTCTAATAAAAGAATTTGTGACTCTGAATGAATGCGATTTTTATTTACTCTAATGGATGATAAGTGAAAAGGTTAAAAACTGATTTGTTGACACTCGTCCCACTTATATGCTACAAGAGAAATGCTAGCAACACACATTCTAACACACACTTTTCAACACACTCTCTTTGATTGGTTACAATTATGATAACGTGAGTAGTAATTGGTGGGTAATAGTTACATTAAAAAAAGTTAGTGGATTTTAAATGCTATTTTTCACATGCCCCATATGTCATGATGAGTAGGTCTATTCAATGTCAAATATTTTGTGGATTTAAATGAGAATATGTGGATTTGACCTGCCCAGAGAATCAGTAGATTTAACATCCCAATGTCAAATGTTTTGTTGATTTAAACGTCTACTCCTACAACCAATGAATTTGTGGATTTAACTTCAAAGAGAATTTGCAACTTCCATTTGAAGCAAAATAATTTCATATGATCTTTCAAAGTCATTAACTATATCAAGTAACATTTGAACGTCTCTTATTAAACTTCTCAAATGATTCAATTTATACGCTGACACCTCTCCAACGTCGCTCATAATTATCTCTAGATAGCTGAAGACTTGAAGAAATATAACAACTCTCTAAAATCTTGCAAGTGTCAATACTCTGTCAAAATCAAAAGTGCATAAACACTTAAGGAATTTCATACAAACTTTCATATCTTAGAAATTCAAAATTCTTATAGTCAAAACTAAACTATATTGTTTACCCCTCTGATTGTATATCAAGTATAAAACTCAAACAATTTTTTATATGATTAAGTTAGATCGTACAAGTCTCTTTCATTTGTGATTGAGTATAGAAAGTCTCTTATGTGTGCTTATGTTGTCAATCTATCTGTCTATCTTTCTATTTATCCATCCATCCATCCATCCATCCATCCATCTATCTATTTGTGTTTTTTTTTCATTTGCTGCATTCACACTCTTCAGAATCTGAACTGAATTTTGTTTAGCTTCAGACTCTGATCTATTCACAAACACATAGAAAAAGTTTGAAAAAGTCAACATAATTCAACCTCTCCTTGTTTTTTTCTCATCTTCAGAATTTATGCCTTCAACATGTAATTTTTAAATTGTAGTGAAAGTTCAATTCCATTTGCATATTTGGGCCTTTCAGTTGGGGCTAATTCTAATCCAAGGATGTTGGAAACATGTGAACCTAGACTCTAATCTTACTTAGGGAAATATATATATTAATTTGGGAGGGCGCATGGTCCTTCTAAATTTGGTGCTTAATTCAATACCTAATCTTTATGCATCCTTTTTGAAAATGTCGGATAAGGTGATGAAGTTGGTGGTGGCCTTTGCAAAGAAATTTCTTTATGGAGGAGCAATGGGGCGTCGGAAGATGTGTTGGGTCAAGTGGACAAGGGTTTGCCAACCGAGAAAAAAGGGAGGTTTGGGTGAGAGAGATGTGCGGTTTGGGAATCTTAGCCTACTTGCAAAATGGAAATGGAGATTACTCAGTGAGCAAAACATGTTGTGGCAAAGGGTAATTGAAGACAAACATGGGATGAAATATGGCAGACCAGTATTAATTCAATATATGATACTAATAAAAATTATTAGGGTCATCCTAACTTGTGTCCTAAGGGCATAAGTTAAGGAGCTTAAAATGGAAATGTAAAATAAATTTTATATTAAAAATATAACTTTTGAAATTTTTAAGACACTAAATGCACAATTTTCAATAAAAAACTTTTATATTTGACTTCTTAACTTATACCCCAATGACACAAGTTAACATTTTCCATTATTACTATACACACACTAAATAAAAGTAATAATTATGAATGGATCTGACCTTAGCAAATCTTACATAACAACATCCAAACACATCTAAAAAGACTTGGTTTTGGGCTGGAGGGTTTTTAGACAAGTATACGGTTTAACTTCAAGTGTATTCATATTACTTTTAATAAACATAAGTAGATTTTAATACACATTTATTACAAATTTTAATACACCTTTTTCATTTATAAGTTTCCATAGTTTTTTTTAGGGGCAGTTTCCATATTTTAACATACACGTTTTTTTGCCAAATGTATAAAAAGATTAGTTTTACTTAATTATTGGTGTAAAATGAGTTGAGATCATCTCCATTTTTAAAAATATTAAATATATTTTTAAGGAGATTGATTGTTTCAATTACATCCTTGTAAGAAGGTCTATTTTTTTCAATTAAAAAGAGTTCTTATCCTCTTAATTTTCTAAAATAAATGGCAATTTTCATTACAATACAAATATTCTGGACATTAAACACAATTTTCGACAATTTATTTGTCAATCTCCTTAAAAAAAACATTTAATTTGTCAACCTTGGAAAACTTCCTTAATTGATGTTGTTCCTATAATTTTGTATAATTTTATCCTTTTAAAAAAGAGGTGTGTCCAATAAAAAAAGGGTGTTTGAAACAAGGACCTCTTAATAAGGGTCTAAAGGTGAACTTTTACTATTTTTAGTAGAAAATGAAATTTGTTATAAAAATGAAGAATAAAAATAATATTTTATTAAAAATATGAGGCTCCACATTTAAACTGGATCTACATTTGGATGGATCTTGGAAAAAGTAACCTATTTATTTTAATTTATATTTTGTGTTAATCTTTCTGTTTTTAAGGGGTATACCTTAATAATCACGAATATGACCGTGAAATAAGTAAATTGGCCAATAATTGTTTCCAAAAATAAAATCTAACATGAGTTCTATCGAACGATTCGTTATAGGAGGAGTTCGTTAACTACTTTAGTTCAATCATCGATTAGTTTTTTTTTTCTTTTTCTTTTTTGTTTTGACAAATCATTGATTAGTTTTTTATTTTTGAAAAAAAATCATTGATTAGTTTTTTTTGACAAAAAAATCATTGATTAGTTAGTAACCTGTTAATTTCAGCATAGGAATTTCGTCTTAAAAAAATGTCACACATTTAGCCGCTGACACCCGTTTCATCAACTCTTAAGAAAGGAAATAAAAGTGCAAAATAATTCATTGCTATATATACTGTTCAGGTGAATGCTCTCAAATAACATTGTTCAAAATTGAAATTGAAATTGAAAAAGGAGAAACAAAGAAAATGAGAGGAAACATAATAGCAGGGTCCAAATTATCATTGTTATTAACAATGATGATGATGGTTACGATGGCAAAATCAACTTCACTTAACTATAGTGATGCATTGACAAAAAGCATTTTGTTTTTTGAAGGTCAAAGGTCTGGTAAATTGCCACCTTCTCAACGTATGACATGGAGAAAAGATTCTGCCCTTCATGATGGATCTGACATTCATGTAAGTATATTCTCTATGTGTGTACTCATATTATCAATTACCATAGTTAATATTAATAGTCACTTAATAAAAAAATTAGCATATCAATCGGTGTCAAATCAAGAAATTTTAAATAGTGAAGGTAACATATATATATAAATTAGTAGGTGTGCGCTCTGTATTTTGTAGTATCTGATTGCTCCTGTTTTGTTTTGTTTTTATTTGAACGAATAAACAAACGGTTTAGTTTATAAATTATCATTCTATTTCCAATTTAATCTACAAAGTATATGAAAATCCATCAATTTAGTATCTAACATTTTAATAGCAAGGATTAAATTGGCGAATACTATATACTTAGAGACTAAATTTATGATTTATTTTTATTTGAATAGGCCCTTTTTATTTTGGGAAGCAGCTTCTAGAGTTTAACTTGTGATTGGTTGAGTCCAGATAGAAAGGGTGTGAGCCTTCTTCATGGTATAAAAATATATATTATACTACTACAAAATTTATGAAAATTTTGGGCAGCACATGCCTTCAAACCATTATACTACAATTTTGATGTGTTTCATTGGCTAACAAATGATATCTGATCGATGTAAAATTTTGTAGACCTAATTTATGTGATAATAACTTTCAATCCTACAGTGCATTTTCAAATGCAATTATGTGGTAAAATATTATTGAAGATGTCATATATTAAGTTTAACATTGTGGTGTCGATCCTATCTTATCTATAAATTATATTTTTTTACAAAACTTGAATTAAAAAACTGAAATAGCAAGAGCACAAATATTTCCTTAATTTAATTATATGTTAATCAAACATGTCATTTTCTAAGAGTAGTGAATAATCTCTTTAATAATCTTAATGTGTTATTACTCACCCTCCATCTCTCTATCGTTTTTGTCATAAAAGAAAGGAAAGAAAAATATTGTCCAAAGTTATCATAAAATGGTTGCACGAATATTACTACTCTTATTAGTAATATTTATCAATCTTATTTATCAAACTTATAATCTGAATTATTCGAATATATTTATCAAATTTCCTTGATTTAATATGTTAATCAAATATTTAATTTGCTAAACTTAATTTGTATTCCAAACACAGATGGATTTGGTTGGTGGTTACTATGATGCGGGTGACAATGTAAAATTCAATTTCCCTATGGCATATACAACCACCATGTTGGCTTGGAGTGTGGTGGAATTTGGAGAACTCATGGGTCCGGATTTGCAACATGCATTAGAATCAATCCGTTGGGGAACTGATTATTTCCTCAAAGCCACAACAAAGCCAAATATTGTTGTAGCACAAGTTGGCAATCCTATTAGTGACCATGATTGTTGGGAAAGACCAGAAGACATGGACACTTCTAGAACAACTTATTATGTGTCCAAAAATAGGCCGGGTTCGGAGGTTTCAGCCGAGATTGCGGCTGCACTTGCGGCGTCATCCATTGCATTTAGAAAAATTGATGATCAATATTCTAATGTCCTTCTTGCTAGGGCTAAACAGGTATTTATTTCTTTACTAGCTTGAATTTTTCTATCAATCCATGAAAAAAATTTAATGTCATATAATAAAAAAAATGAATTCCTATACTCTAGACGAGCATGCATATATCAACCTCTAAAAACTGGTTAAAGATGGACTTCAATATTTTTGATAAATTTTAATAAAATACTGCATATCTTTCTCTTTTTTATGGTTATAAAATAATATTCACTATTTAATTTATTAAAAAATATTATGGTTCACCTTTGGATGATTTTTGCAAGAGCTATGTTAAACAAACCCTTCTAGTTCTAGGCAAAAGAAATTTACTAAAGTAATTTTGCTTATAAGAAAATGTGAAGTATTGGCGAAAGTTTAAGTCCATGACAAGAGTTTGGAAAAAAGAACGAAATCGTTCCCCTTATAATATAATTTTATAGAATCATCAATTTAAGTTCGACACCAAAATAAGATGAAGTTTAGATTGTGTAATTGTTTGAAGAAAAAAATAAATACAAATGATGCTCATTTGAAAGAAAAAGAAAATGCATTATAGCCTGCGAGTCTTATCTCAACCGGCAAAAATGTTGATACGAACGCTGTGATGAGGGTTCAATCCCGACCGGTGTGTGAGTTTCAATGATTATTTATCATTTATTATATTTAAATAAAATGCATTAAAATTCATATTGGGCAACAATTATTGTTTTCATTTATGGTATGTTATTTCCCAAAATACTTTGCTATCAAATATCAATTATTATATTCTATATTTCCTCACGAAAAAATTATTACATCTCTGTATCGTTTTGGTTTGGTTGCTAACCTCTCTCTATATGATATTGATACTTAGGTGTTTGACTTTGCAAACAATCACCGTGGGTCTTATAATGATTCTATAGGCAGTGGAGTATGCCCCTTCTACTGTGATATAAATGGCTACATGGTATGACTTTCATGATCTTAATTCATAAAATAAAATTGTATACAGAAAATTGAATCAATGATGAAAAATAGTTTTAAAAAAAAAAAATATGAAATGCGTCACCAATTCAATCACAAAATGAAAGATGATTTTTTTAATGACAAATTTTATTATATTAATTGTTATGTTAGTATTTTTTTCTCTTTATGTTAACTTAAGCCTAAAACCTTTAACTTCTCAAATTATTTAATCTCTTAACTAAAACCAATTGAGCTATTCAAACCCTACTAAAAAAATAATGATGATATAATATAATTCTTTTGGTTGGAACGAAACCAGGACGAGTTGATTTGGGGAGCAGCATGGTTGTATAAGGCAAGTAATGATGAAAATTACATGAACTTTGTAAAATCAAATATACAATCCTTACAGCCCTATGAATTTGGATGGGATGCCAAGCATGCTGGCATTAATGTTATTGTTTCTCAGGTTAGTCTCATTTTTCATTTCAGTTAAATAAGTAAATGATCCCCTAAATATACTAACATTTGATTTTATTCCCTTAAAATATTTTTTAGATTAGCCTACGAAATATTTTAGGGAGAATAAAATTAAATGTTGGTATATTTAGGGAGATCATTTACTTATTTAATCATTTTCATTATATCTCTGGACTCAAATTTTTTAGACAAAATTATGAATTATCTCTTTTTTTTAGCATGTTAGATTAATTTTTCTCCTTTACCTGAGTCGTGACATATTTTAAAATATCTTTTGTTCTTCCAATTTTGGCAGTGGGTGATGAACACTTCATCAAACCAAAGTCCTTTCATTTCCAATGCAGACAACCTTATATGCTCTTTGTTGCCCAAATCACCAACCAAATCAGTCACATACTCTAAAGGTAAACACTATATATAGTACTAGTACTACTTATTTTCATAGCTATTGATATGTGGTAAAATTACATAAATTGAAAATACATGATAATATCTTATATAAAATAAAGTATTAGTCACAATTACATTATATATTTACTTGAGTATTGATGGTGATTAATTAGGTGGCTTCTATTCAAACGTGGACCAGGTAACCTACAACATGTAACAGCACTATCTTTTCTATTAATTGTTTATGGACGCTACATGCATGCCAACAACAAAATAGTATATTGTGGGAATGTAACTGCCACACCATCTAAACTCATTCATCTTGCAAAAACCCAGGTAAACAACAATGGTTCAAATCAAGCAATATTCATAGCAAGATATGTGTACATGTTTTGAAATTTGTTTCTTAAATTCTCTATTGTTGTAGGTGGACTATATACTAGGAAACAACCCACTTGGAATGTCATATATGGTTGGATATGGACAAAAGTATCCTCAGAAGATACACCATCGCGGTTCAACTTTACCATCATTGGATGTACACCCAAAAAATATGGGGTGTCGTGATGGAGACGAACATTTTCAATCATCAACACCTAATGTCAATGTACTAACGGGTGCAATTGTTGGAGGACCAGCGGATGATGATTCTTTTCTCGACTCACGCTTAAATATTTCTCAATCGGAGCCAACTACATATATCAATGCTCCTTTTGTTGGTGTTTTGGCTTACTTCAATAAACATATGTAGTGTTATGAAACATCCTCCCAGTATGTTTTCTTTTACTAAAAAAATGGCTGAATATAATAGAACATTCATTCCATTGGATCTAGGTTTGCTTGTTCATTGTTTGAAAGTTAGCTAATTTTCATTTTATTTCTATTTAGTATTAGTATTTGAATTTTAGCTTTTAGCAAAGTTTGGAAGAAAAAAAATGTGTGTCAAGAAAATTTAAAATACTCACGTCATTTAGATATAAGTTAGACATTCTCTTTCAAAGTTATTGTGATACCACCATTAGAGATATGTTCAAATTTAAACCGATGAAAGAAACACAACAAATTAAAATAACTGAATGTCGTTCAAAACCGAATTTTTTTAGATGTGCTTGGGCCACTTTGAACAAGAACCAATAAGCTAGGTTTGGTTTTCGGAACACAACTCAAAAGTTAAACTGCATCTAATTAAAATCATTAACTTACGTACGAGTTCCTTAAAGTTGCGAGGCTTAAAATTACTACTTTGTATTTTTCTTCGAATACTAAGACGGATCTTTTTTTTTAACACAATATGAAAGTAAAAAAATTGCCACCAAGATGATGCTGGGCATATTTACATAAACTAATTACTTTCTTTATACATATATATATAAATATCAAGATATTAGGCTCTGTCACTAGCTAAGTGCCTAAACAAGGGTTGCGCTCCAGAGGAGACAAATATGGGAATGAAAGGACTAGATAGAGTTCAAATGATCTGAGGGAGACCTTTTCTCGCCACTGCCCGGGCTATAATAAATGTGGATCGAGGGGAAATTATCATTAGATCGGGAGAAGACTACATTACCTACAGAGTTTCCGGACAATATTGTTACCTAAGAAAGAGGGGTATGCCGAAGGTCGAAGCAAACTTGAAGGTTGAGGATAAGGAGGAAGACAAGGATCTTGAAGGACATAGGCTCCCAAGCACAAGTTAGACATATCCATCAGGCTCGAGACGTAAAACACACGCTGAATAGGAGGCAACCTATTTCGTCAAGCTAGTAACCTAAGAGAAGCGCTGAATAGGAGGCAACCTATTATCGTCGGGACTGAGACGTTAAACAACAGATGGATGGGAGGCAACCCATTGATTTATTGTCCGCATTTATTTCCGTTTTCAATAAGTTGAGCTGAGTTTCCTTTCTAATCAATTTCATTTCTTTGTCTGTTGCTAATCCTCAGTACTATCTAATAAAATTTTATTTCTTTGCACTGCATTTATAATCTTTCCATTTATGCTTAATCTTGTTTTAGTCTTAGAGAATTATTTCAGAACACTAACAACGGAGGCTAGGTTACCCTTACATTCATGAGCACGATAACTTTTGGGCCTTACTACTGAAGGTACTCATATTAGTCACCATCTCTTTTCTGAATAACGTAACCGGTGAGATTTTGAGCCAAATATGTTGTGTACTTGTATTGGCTGCATTATTGCTAAAACAAATATCCATTAATTGTGTAGTTGGATACTATGTTCCAACATGGTTTAGGCATCCATATGTGATGTTGAACAGAATGTTCCAACATCCTGGCACAGTTCAGTGTGCCTAAGTATATGCCTATTTTTACGTGTGCCTTATCTTTAAAAGGAAACAACTTTTCCTTAACTTGATGTCCAAGCAACGTACATATCTGTACATAATCAGTTTGGTTTTATTCCCAAAAGAGCAAGAATATTTAAGGGAATATTTGAAGGCAGTTTGGACGTTCCTAAAGATGTTCCTACATATTAGGACTTTCCTTTATTTGTCTCTGCTTCTGTTTTGTAGATCAAATCAATCTGCAATTTGTTACTGAGGCCCAACAAGGTTTGTTAACCCATATTGATTCAGTATAAAAGGAAGACTCCAAGACCTAATTAGGTATTCAAGCTGTCATACTAAAAAGTTTAGCTTTTAGGGTTTTGAGTCTGTGTGTTCTACTCTTGCATCGTTTGATGCAAGTTTAGTTCTATTTATTTGTGAGCCTTTCCTGTATCAACTTGATATTTGCTAAGGACTGTGTGTTTGAGTTGTAAACTCGTTGTGCTACAAAAAAGCTTGTAAGCAAGGTCGTAGTTTGTGTTTGAAGGTAACTTCACCAACTGTTTCATTTGAGGTCTGATAGGTCACAGGGGCTGTGACTGACCATAGGATAGTGAGATGGGATCTCAGATCTAGGAGTTCCTAGGTTGAAGTCTAGACGAGTAGGTCCTAGGTCATAAAGTGTAAACGAGGAGTTTGCTGAGAGCTTTTGAATAAGGACTACACTAGTGGATTTCCTTCCTGACTTGGTAGCCCCTAGAGTAGGTGTGTTTGTCACCGAACTGGGTCAACAAACTTAATGTGTCTTTTAATTTCTTGCCATTTATTTTCTTGTTTTTATTTCTGTTTACGCTATGATTTTGGAACATTAATCGGAACATCGCAAAATTTGAAACATCTTACAGAACATATTAAAACAAGTACGCTAGAATTACAATTGGCATCAGAGCAGGCACCCTGCCTGTTTTAAGGTGAGCTTCATGGAAGTTTATTTCTAGCCTGACGGATAAGGAAGGTGGATTTGTGAACATACCACCTCTGTTGGATGGGTCAAACTATGACTATTGGAAATCACGTATGAGTGCTTTTCTCAAGTCAATAGACAGCAGAACTTGGAAAGCAGTTGTGAAAGGTTGGGAACATCCTGTGACACTTAATGCAGATGGTAACAGGACAGAAGTGTTAAAACCAGAAGAAGAACGGACTACTGCTGAAGACGAATTGGCCCTTGGAAATTCCAAAGCATTGAATGCTTTATTCAATGGAGTAGACAAAAATATGTTCAGACCGATCAAGCAATGTACTGTGGCTAAGGATGCTTGGGAGATTCTCAAAACAGCACATGAAGGTACAACTAAGGTAAAAAGTGCAAGACTTCAACTTCTTACTACTAAATTTGAGAATCTAAGAAAGATGGAGGATGAAAGCATACATGATTATCACCTGAATATCCTGGATATTGCTAATGCTTTTGACTCACTTGGAGAGAAAATCTCTGATGAAAAGCTTGTGAGAAAAATCCTCAGATCTTTACCTAAGAGATTTGACATGAAAGTAAATGCCATTGAGGAAGCTCAAGATATTTCTAGTGTGAAGGTTGATGAACTGATTGGGTCTTTGCAAAACTTTGAAATAACCATCAACAACAAGACTAATAAGAAAGGAAAGGGCATTGCTTTTGTGTCTAATGTTGAAACTGATGGAGCAAAAGAGGGTTATGAGGATGATGAAAATCTGTCAGAGTCTCTAGTATTGCTGCGAAGACAGTTTAAAAGGATCTTTAAACAAGTTGACAGAAGATCCAGATTCAATGGTCAGAACATTGGTCAAAACTCAAAACATCACCTCCAACATAAACAATCAACAAAATAAGGAGAATATGGTGAAGACTGATGAAAAGAATACTCAATACAAAGGTGTTCAATGCCATGAGTGTGGATGTTATGGTCATATCAGATTAAAGTGTGCCACTTTTCTCAAAAGACAAGAAAAGTTTGACTGTTTCATGGTCAGATGAGGATGACTCTAATGATGAAGTTGAGAATAAATTTGGGAAACATGCCTCTGCCTTTGCTGGAAGGGTTATGTCAGATACAAAGTCATATGAAGAAGATCTTAGTTACGATGAGTTAGCTATCTCTTATCATGAGTTGATTGCTAAAAATGCTGATATGAACCAGATGCTTGAGAAACAAGGAGAAATCATCAGTCAATTGCAGTCTGAAAGGAGTAAGAATTTTATCAAAATCTCAGAACTCAGTGATGAGGTAATTCAACTGAACTCTCAACTAGAACAGGTGAAATTGCAGGTTAGAGTAATGACTACTGGTACCAATGTGTTGGATGACTGTCTTGAGGTTGAAAACATCATGAAGCCTAAAGGTACAGGCTTTGACTATAGAGCTCTAAACAGGAAACAATGTAGTAGAAACTCTGCCTACACCCTAGAGGATTGTGGAATGGTGAGACAACCTCAGCCTAATCATAAATCAGCAACTGATGCAGGATCTGATGATTTAGTTAAACTTAAGCCGATGTTGAAACATTCCAACGAACATCGGAAATCTAATACAAAGAAAAAAAATAAATTCTTGGATCTGTGATCACTGTAAGGGCATCGGTCACATTAGACCATACTGTTTTAAGCTGCATGGGAGATCTGAACAATATCAACTGAAACCAACCAAGATGAAGTGGATTCCCAGAAGTGCTAATGTTGGGTTGATTGTTCAGACCTCTCTAAGAGCATCATCCAACGAAGACTGGTACTTTGACAGTGGTTGTTCCAGACACATGACTGGTGAGGATAAATATCTTGAGGATGTTAGACTATATGCTGGCTGCTATGTTACTTTTGGTGATGGAGCTAAAGGAAGAATTCTGGGAATTGGTAACTTGATCAAACATGGTATGCCAAGACTGGACAATGTGCTCTTAGTGAAAAGACTAACTGCCAACTTATTCAGCATAACTCAATTGTGTGATCAAGGTTTTGTAGTGAACTTCAGCAGACCGGAGTGTCAGATTATTGATAAGGAAGGAGAAGTTATTATGAAAGGAACCAGGTCTAAAGATAATTGCTATTTGTGGGTATCTCAAGAAGAAGCACACCTCTCCACCTGTCTTATAAGTAAAGAAGAAGAGGTCAAGCTTTGGGACCAGAAACTAGGGCACCTACACCTTAAAGGGATGAAGAAAGCTTTATCTTCAGATGCTATCAGAGGTCTACCTGATCTCAAAATTATTAAAGACAACATATGTGGTGAATTTCAGATTGGCAAACAAACAAGGATGTCCCATCCGAGGTTGGAACATCATGTAACCTCTAAAGTTCTTAAACTTCTGCACATGGATCTAATGGGACACATGCAAGTTTAGAGCATTGGTGGTAAAAGGTATGTTTTTGTTGTTGTTGATGACTTCTCAAAATTCACCTGGTGAACTTTATTAGAAAAAAATCAGACACTTTTGATGTGCTTAATGATTTGTGCACTCAACCTCAAAGAGAGAAGGATTGGGGCATTGTGAGAATTAGAAGTGATCATAAAACTGGGTTTGAAAATACTAAATTTAATGAATACTGCTCTAGTGAGGGAATTAAACATGAATTCTCATCTCCTATAACACCTCAGCAAAATGGGGTTGTTGAAAGAAAAAACAGAACCTTACAAGAATCAGCAAGGGTCATGCTTCATGCTAAACATCTGCCTTATCACTTCTAGGCTGAGGCCATGAACACAACTTCTCACATACACAACAGGGTTACTTTGAGAACTGGAACTACTGCAACCTTGTGTGAGATATGGAAAGGAATAAAACCCACTGTGAAATATTTCCATGTCTTTGGAAGCAAGTGCTACATATTGGCAGATAGAGATCGCAGAAGGAAAATGGACCCCAAGAGTGATGCATGGATTTTTCTTGGTTACTCTACTAACAACAGAGCATACAGGGTATTTAATTCCAAAACCAGAGTGGTGATGGAATCTATTAATGTGGTGATTGATGATGTTTTTGAAGACAGAACGCTTGATGTTGATCTAGATGTTGAAACATCTGTTCAAGAAACTAATGTGGCTGTTCACGTGAATGAATCTGAACCTGAGAAAGAAGAAGTTGAGGAAGCTGAGCAAGATTAATTGTCCACTAATAAAGGCTCCTCTATAAGAGTTCAGAAGAATCATCCTCAAGATCTTATTATTGGAAACCCTGATAAGGGAATTACAACCAGAAGATCTGTTGGAGTCATTGCCAACTCCTGTTTTGTGTCAAAGGTTGAACCAAAGAATGTCAAAGAAGCCTTGACTGATGAATTTTGGATTGAAGGAATGCAAGAAGAACTGAACCAGTTCAAAAGAAGTGAAGTTTGGAATCTTGTTCCAAGACCTGAAGGTGTAAATGAAATTGATACCAAATCGATCTATAAGAACAAATATGATGAAAATGGGACTGTGACCAGAAACAAGGCAAAACTAGTAGCTCAATGCTACACTCAAGTGGAAGGTCTAGACTTTGATGAGACTTTTGCTCATGTTTCCAGGTTGGAACCTATAAGGCTACTATTGGGAGTATCTTGTATTCTCAAATTCAAGTTGTTCCAGATGGATGTAAAGAGTGCCTTTCTGAATGGATATCTGAATGAAGAAGTATATGTTGAACAACCCAAGGGATTCGTTGATCCTAGATTTCCCAATCATGTCTATATATTAAAGAAAGCTCTGTATGGTTTAAAGCAGGCACCTAAGGCTTGGTATGAGAGACTCACGTAGTTTCTTGCCAATCAAGGATACAGGAAAGGAGGAACAAACAAAACCCTGTTTGTGAAAAAAGAGAATGAAAGACTAATGATTGCACAAATTTATGTTGATGACATTATCTTTGGAGGGATGTCAAACAAGATGGTTCAACATTTCATTCATCAAATGCAGTTTGAGTTTGAAATGAGTCTAGTAGGAGAGCTGACCTATTTTCTTGGCCTACAGGTCAAACAAATGGAGGATACAATCTTCATCTCCCAGAGTAAATATGCCAAGAACATTGTGAAGAAATTTGGCTTGGATAATGGTGATCACAAGAGAACTCCAGCTGCCACTCACTTGAAGCTGACAAAGGATGAAAGTGGTATATTTGTTGATCAAAGCATGTACAGAATCATGATTGGGAGTTTATTATATCTTACTGCAAGCAGGCCAGATATCACTTTTGTTGTAGGTGTGTGTGCAAGGTATCAAGCTGAACCAAAGATGGGTCATCTTACTCAAGTGAAGAGGATACTGAAGTACATCAATAGCACAAGTGATTATGGGATCTTATACTCATACAGTGAAAACTCTAAGCTGATGGGCTACTGTAATGCTGACAAGGCAGGAAGTGCTGATGACAGAAAAAGTACCTCCTGGTTTAGTAAGAAACAGAATTATGTGTCCTTATCTACTGCTAAAGCTGAATACATAGCAGCTGGAAGTAGTTGCTCTTAACTTGTTTGGATGAAGCAGATGCTGAAGGAGTATAATGTTGAACAAGATGTTCTAACCTTATATTGTGACAACCTAAGTGCTATCAATATTTCAAAGAATCCTATTCAACATAGTAGAACAAAGCACATTGACATTCGACACCATTTTATTAGAGATCTTGTTGAAGAAGAGGTTGTGACACTTGAGCATGTTGACACAAAGGAGCAACTGGCAGACATTTTCACCAAGGCCTTAGATGCTAAACAATTTGAAAAGCTAAGGGGCAAGTCTGGAATTTGCCTGCATGAGGAGGCTTAATCATCTGTCTTGTGAGGCGTGCTTAAATTCTTACATCCTTGCACGTCTTTGATCTGTGGGGTATACTCTGTCATGGTATACTCTTGATATGAACTGTGTGCTGTTTGACATATTTTGTGGCTAAAAAGGGGGAGAAATTGGTAATGTTTCTAACAGGTTTAAATGTACTCCCTATGGCCTGATGTGTATGTGTGTATATTGCATTATTCTGCCATACTGTTATGTTGTTGCATTTATCTTCTGCAACTATATTTTTGGTACTAATTGTATGTTGTTACTAATGTTGCAACATCTATATTGTTTTGGGAGTTTTTTCAAAATCTCAGTATTATATTGTACATGTTTGCTGCTAATGTCCTATAAGATGTTGGAACATGTCTGTGTGACCTTTTGGTCTGCTAGCTTAGGTCTGCTAGCTGAAGAATATTCCTTAATCAAATTAAATGGTCATTATCTGAAGAAATATCTGACCAGGCCCTGAAAGTTATGTATCTATGTGTTAGGAATTCTTGTGTTTCTCAAAACTTCCATATGCATGTATTCAGGGGGAGTAGTGGAATATTTCTAGTAGTCACTCATAAGGTGTTATTTTGAGGGGGAGTGCTATTGTATTGAGTTCTTGAAAGTAGTCAAGCTGTCTGACAAATGTTGAGTAGTATGTGTTAAACATCTAACTATCAGTTGTCAACTTTATGCAGTTATGGGAAATTTATTTTTTCCTTACTGTTATATGACAGGTATTCCTGTCTGATGTGATATAGGATGTTGGAACATCCTTGGGAATTTATTTTTCCCTAAACTGTAGCATAGGAATTTATTTTTCCTCTGCTCTACTAAGACTATGCTACTTTCTTATCCGCTATTGCATGTCTCTGACTTCTGTAATACCTTCTAATCTCTTAAACTTTATTGATTAAGAGTGTTGCTTTCTTTCTTCTTATCTGGTTTGATTCAAGCTATGACTAAAGACTGTGTAAGGTATTCATTTATCTTGTGCACTTCTGTATTTCTATAGTGATATTGCATGGTTGTTTCTTCTTCTTGAATATGTGTTCGTGATGACTTGAGGAAGTACACCTAAGGTATCTCTTAGAATTTTGTGTGCTAGCTGTTTCTTCATAGGTGTGCTGCCATGCTAATTGAGGAAATGGATGTTTTTGTATCGCTCTGTTAAACAGGAATTGGCCTTAATTTGTTTTAGCCTAAAATTTACCAAAGGGGGAGATTGTTGGGTATTTGTATTGGCTGCATTAATGCTAAAACAAATATCCATTAATTGTGTAGTTGGATACTATGTTCCAACATGGTTTAGGCATCCATATGTGATGTTGAACAGAATGGTCCAACATCCTGGCACGGTTCAGTATGCTTAAGTATTTGCCTATTTTTACGCGCGCCTTATCTTTATAGGAAACAACTTTTCATTAACTTGATGTTCAAGCAATGTACATATCTGTACAGAATCAGTTTGGTTTTATTCCCAAAAAAGCAAGAATATTTAAGGGAATATTTGAAGGCAGTTTGGACATTCCTAAAGATGTTCCTACATATTATGACTTTCCTTATTTGTCTCTGATTCTGTTTGGTAGATCAGATCGATCTGCAATTTGTTACTGAGGCCCAACAAGGTTTGTTAACCCATATTTCATCAGTATAAAAGGAAGACTCCAAGACCTAATTAGGTATTCAAGCCATCATACTAAAAAGTTTTGCTTTTAGGGTTTTGAGTCTGTGTGTTCTACTCTTGCATCGTTTGATGCAAGTTTAGTTCTGTTTATTTGTGAGCCTTTCCTGTATCAACTTGATACTTGCTAAGGACTGTGTGTTTGAGTTGTAAACTCGTTGTGCTACACCAAAGCTTGTAAGCAAGGTCGTAGTTTGTGTTTGATGGTAACTTCACCAACTATTTTGTTTGAGGTGTGATAGGTCACAGGGGCTGTGACTGACCATAGGATAGTGAGATGGGATCTCAGATCTAGGAGTTCCTAGGTTAAAGTCTAGACGAGTAGGTCCTAGGTCATAATGTGTAAACGGGGAGTTTGCTGAGAGCTTTTGAATAAGGACTACACTAGTGAATTTCCTTACTGGCTTGGTAGCCCCTATAGTAGGTGTGTTTGTCACCGAACTGGGTCAATAAACTTATTGTGTCTTTTACTTTCTTGCCATTTATTTTCTTGTTTTTATTTTTGTTTACGCTATGATGTTGGAACATTAATCGGAAAATCGCAAACTTTGAAACATCTTACAGAACATATTAAAACAAGTACGCTAGAATTACAATTGGCATCAGAGCAGGCACCCTGCCTGTTTTAAGGTGAGCTTCATGGAAGTTTATTTCTAGCCTGACGGATAAGGAAGGTGGATTTGATAAAAAGTAAATTTAATGAAATCAACTATTGGAATTGTGCGCGAACAATCACAACAATAAGCAAAAATATAAACCTATGTGTAATAAGATTCAATGTAGAATTGAGTGATTCACAATACACATCTTATTAACAATCAAACTTTAACGTGCCTTGAACAATTTACAAAACTTAAACTTTAGACAATTTCAATACAAACCTATATGAACAATAATACCAAACTATCAATTGAAAACACAATGCATATGATATTGAGGAATTGAATGGAACTTGCACTCAATTGATCTAAGATAAATTATTGAACCTAATTCAACGACTTAGACTAACTTTTGATGAAAAACAACTTAGATCAACACTAGCAATATTCCTAACAATTTTTCAATTTAACATATGCAATAATGAAGAGTAAAGAGGATAGGGAAGAGAGATAACACCGATATTTTTATAGAATTTCGCTCTTTCTCGTCCTTGCTAGAGCTACGTCTACTCTTCTTGATGAAGTACACCTTCACCAAGATCATCCACTAAGTAAAAATGTTGAATACAAATGTGTTTACAAGAGTTCCTTGAAATTAAACCTAATTCTTTAAACCTTATGCAAACAGTCCCCCAAACTTCAAATAACCTTTGAATTTGGTGCTCCTTGAATCTTCGAATCCTTGATTACCCGTGCACCCCTTCAAACTCTTCACTCAAGTCTTTGATGCTACGTCCGGTAAACGAATCCCCTTTCGACTTCAAGAACGGTTAGAAAGACCCACAAGAACTGGAGGTGGAATGAGATTATTCACTTCACTTTTAAGCCTTGATTATGTCCAATCTATCTTCTTGAAAGAACCAACTTACAATCCCTACTAGCACCCTCGAAAATCAATGTGACTCAATGTACAAAGTGATTCTAAGAAAAAGTGTTTAATCTTGAATAATTTATGTGCAATGAGTGTTTGAGACCTAGAGAGAATAATTGCAAATGATTCAATAATTTAAGAGTTATGAGGAGGAGACTATATATAGAGAGGAGTGACAAAAGTAAATTTTCTCACAAAATCAACATGTTAAATCGATTCAATAAATGAGTGAATCGATTGAGACAGTAAAAGTACAAGCCAAGGACACATGAAGGATGAAACGATTCAGTGCGTATGTGAATCGATTCAAGTGAGCCCAGGATGAAGAATGATGTGATTCAACCTTCAGTTGAATCGATTCAGTGCAAGTTAGAGAGTTTTATGATACGATTCAAATTGTGATGAATCGATTCACATGTGATACGATTCAAAGAGTGGTGAGTCGTTTTATCTGAAGTCAGAGACTTTGATAATACAATTCAATGTATGATTAATCGATTCAACAAGTGAAAAGATGAACAATGACACTTTTGCACAAGACACAAGTGAATCCTAGACCAAGACACATAGATGATGGGAGCTTTAACATGCTAAACACTAGGCAATCATCAAAATGCTAAACAAAGCTAAAGAACATCATCAAAAACATATAAAGTAAAACTGTGTAGGCTTCAATCTCCCCCCTTTTGATGATGTCAAATAGTTGATGATGGCTCCCCCTGACATATAGCATAGGAAAAAAACAACAAAACAACAAGAAGAAGGGTAAAAGTAACAAGGAACATCAACATATTTTCTCCCCCTGTTGCAACGTCATAAAGGATTAGTATTCCAACAAAAATTAGTGAGAAGAAATCAAGATATAACAACACAAGTGACAATCGCAGTTGAACACAAGTGAAACATGCAAATGAAGGCACAAAGAAGAAAATATACGCATGTGAAGGAAAAGTAACAAATATAATAAATTAAGAAGAAGCTCTTGCTTATTTAAGGCAAGAGGTATCCAAGATACCTAGTTCCCTACGGATCTTGAGAAAAGACTCGGATGGTAGAGGTTTTGTAAAATTGTCAGCAAGTTGATTTTTGATGTCAACATACTCAAAATGTTACATCCTTCTTTTCAACATGGTCCCTAAGAAAGTGATGCCGAATCTCAATATGTTTAGTCCTTGAATGTAAGACTGGGTTTTTGGTGAGATTAATAGCACTAGTGTTATCACATTGGATTGGAACGCAGCTTAGTTTTAAATCATAGTCAAGGAGTTATTGTTTGATCTATAAAATTTGAGAGCAACAACTCCAGGCTGTCACATATTAAGCCTCAGCAATATAAATAGAAACACTATGTTTCTTTTTGCTATGCCACGAGAATAAACAATTTCCAAACAAATGACATGTACCACTTGTGCTTTTCCGATCCGATTTGCAACTGGCAAAGTTATATTCCGAAAACCCAACTAAACAACAAGAATTTCCCCTTGGATACCACAATCCAAAATTTGTGGTTCCATTTATATATCTAAAAATCCTTTTTACTATTTTTAAGTGTGATTCCTTAGGGAAGGCTTGATATCTAACACACATGCAAACTCTAAACATAATGTCGGGTCTACTTACGGATAAATAAAGCAAAGAACATATCATACCTCGGTATCTTTTACCATCTACCTCAATGTCGGATTCATCTTTGTCAATGGATAGTGTGGAGGCCATAGGAGTAGAGATTAACTTGCAATCTTGCATATCAAAAATTTTGAGTAATTCTAGTGCATACTTTGTTTGACTTAAGAAGATTCCGTCACGAGTTTGCTTTATTTGAAGACCAAGAAAGAAGGTGAGTTCTCCCATGAGAGACATATCAAAATCTCCCTACATTAACTTAGAGAATTCTTGACACATGATGCCATTAGTAGAACCAAAAAAAATATCATCAACATATACTTAGATAAGTAGAATATCTTTACCTTTACGTTTACTAAATAAGGTGTTGTCTATGTTTCCACGAGAGGGCCCCTTTTCTAACAAAAACTTTCTCAAATGTTCATACCAAGACCTAGCAGCTTGTTTGAGTCCCTATAAAGCTCTTTTTAATTTGTAAACATGATCAGCATATTCAATATCCTCAAATCCGAGTGGTTGAAAAACATATACCTCTTCATTTAGTAAATTATGTAAAAATGCAGACGCAAATGCTAAAAGTAGTTGTATAGCTTCGAGTCGGGCTACGGGAGCATAGGTTTCCTCATAGTCAATCCCTTCCTCTTGGTTATAGCCTTTAGCAACTATCCTTGCTTTATTTCTTGTGATAATCTCATTTTCGTCCAACTTGTTCCTAAAAACCTATTTGGTCCCAATAAATGACTTTCCTTTTGGGCAAGGGACAAGGTCCCAAAACTTTTTTTTTTAAAATTGATTTAGCTCATCTTGCATTGAAAGAGTCCAAAATTTGTCAACTATTGCTTCTTTTATGGTTTTAGGCACAATTTGAGAAACGAAAGCGGTAAAACCACAAAAGTTACTTACTTGAGACCTTGTGCTTACACCCTTTCTAATATCACCAAGAACGTTTTCCAAGGGATGATCTCTCGTGGTGATCCAATCATGAGGAGACGATGGTGAGGTTTCTTGTTTTTCATCCTCTTGTAAATCTCCCTCAAATTCCTTATCCTTGTTGTCCTCATTTTTCAGAGGAGCTTCTTGTTGGAGACCATCGTTGACAATCTCCTTGGTATCTATTCCTGCAACATCAAAACAAAATGTACCTTTCCCAACTTCTTGGGGAGGTGTCTCATCAAAAGCAACATGCATGGACTCTTGAACAGCGAGAGTCTGTTTATTAAAAACTCTATATGACTTGCTATTAGATGAGTATCCTAAGAAAATATCGTCATCGTCCTTTGCATCAAACTTGCCAAGTTTATCTTTTCCATTGTTTAAAATAAAACATTTGCATCCAAAAACTCTTAAATGTGACAAGTTTGACTTCTTTCCCTTAAGTAGTTCATAGGGTGTCTTATCTTGGATCGGTCTAATCATAATCCTATTTAAGACATGGCATGCGGTGTTAATACCACCCGCCCAAAAAATACTTAGGGAGGTTCATTTCATTTATCATAGTTCTAGCTAATTCCTCCAAAACTCTATTCTTCCTTTCAACCGCACCATTTTGTTGAGGAGTTCTAGGACATGAGAAATTATGTGAAATGCCAAACTCGTCACAATAGTCTTCAAAGCGATGATTAACAAATTCACCACCATGATCACTCTAAGAGAAATAATTTTTAAAGAAATTTGATTTTTGATTACTTAGGCAAATTTAGCAAAGGCTTCAAAGGTATCATCCTTGCTAGACAAAAATAATGTCCAAGTAAATCTAGAGAAGTCATCAATGATAACAAACCTGTAATAGTTGCCACCTAGACTTTTTGTCCTTGAAGGGCCAAAAAGATTAAGGTGAAGAAGTTCTAGAGGTTTTGAAGTGGATAAAATATTTTTGGGTTTAAAAGATACTCTAGTTTGCTTCCCCTTTTGATAAGCATCACATAATTTGTCTTTCTCAAATTTTATTTTAGGTAAACCGACAACTAGATCTTTGGACACAACTTTGTTTAGCAAATCAAAGTGGACATGACTAAGACGTCTATGCCATAACCAATAATCTTCATTCTTGGCCATGAGACACATAACACCATTTGATGATACATCATATAAATCAAGAACATATACATTATCAACACGCAAACCCTTAAACATAACATTCTTGTCATCATTGTGTTGAATTATGCAACATTGGGTATTGAAAGTGATTCTAAACCCATTATCGCAAAATTGACCGATGCTAAGGAGGTTATGTTTAACCCCATCAACTAACATAACATCTTTTATGGTGTTGGAGGGATTTCCCACAACACCCTTACCTAAGATCTTATCTTGGTTGTTATCGCCATAGGAGACAAATCCTCGTTCCTTTCTTGTAAAGTCAATGAACATTGAGGTGTCCCCCGTCATATGCCTTGAGTTACCGCTATCTAATTACCACTTTCTTTGCGAGGTTGCAAGGCATTCCTCAATTGATTTATTTCTTTGTCCCATGAAGCATAGTTGAGCAATTTCATCATCTTCAGAGTCACTTTTTGTCGATGACACTTCATCGTCTTCCCATGCTATGTAAGCTCTCCTTCCTCTTGACTTATCAAATGAACTTGCTTTTCCTTTAGACTTGATCAAATCGGGACACTCAATTCTTAGATGACCAACCTTGCCGTATCCAAAACAACTTAGGCCATTTTCATATTTACTATTCTCTCCTTTTGTTTGTGACCTTCTAGAGTTTTTGTCGCTATTATTAATCCATGATTTTTAATGTAACGATTAAACCGTTTCATAAAGAGTACCATATCTTCTTCATTTGGTGATTCTCCTCCGGAGTCACCCTCACCAATGATAGATGAACTTGCCTTGGACGAAAAGGCTTTAAACACAACCAGTTTCTTGTCTTTCTACTTGCCTTATTCTTCACTAGATTTGAACCGGGTAATCCCATGCTCATGTTACTTTAGCTTTCCAAAGAGAGTGATCATGCTAAGAGCATTGAGATTTTGCAATTCCTTGACAGCGGTAACCTTGGGCTGCCATTCCCTTGTAATACATCTCAAAATTTTATTAGTTCAATTTTGGTTTCAAAATGTTTTACCAAGGTTTTGCAACTTGTTTACAATATGAGTGAATCTCATTTGCATGAAGGAGATGGATTCACCGTCCTCCATGCGAAAAAGCTCATATTGTTGCACAAGGGTATTAATTTTTTATTGTTTAACATCATCGGTTCGTTCATGAAGGATTTCCAATGCATCCCACATAGCTTTAGCGGTCTTACAATGAGAGACAAAATGATACTCATTAACTCCAAGGGAGGAAATGAGGATGTTCCATGCCTTCAAGTCATATTGGACCTTCCTTTTGTCATCATCGCTCCAATCGGCTTTTGGCTTTTCTTGTACTACACTGTTGGCCACAACTTGCGGTTGAAACCGCCCTTTGACCACGGCGTCCCACACATCCATGTCCACCGATTGGATATGCACGTGAAGGTAAGAAAAACCACAAGAAGGGGGGGGGGGGGGGGACTGG
>Ga0228710_1002215_pt1 | contig 30410 bp, 19 predicted proteins | sample MedpolnodulmetaG_FD_177995 | JGI IMG/M metagenome (GOLD analysis project Ga0228710, IMG submission 177995) | Root nodule microbial communities from Medicago polymorpha collected in Santa Monica, California, United States - pink nodules | ecosystem: Host-associated > Plants > Roots > Nodule...
CTTTGACTTGGAACTTGTGTTTTTTATATTAAATATGTAACTTTTAATCAATAATTGTTGGTTTTCAATAAAAAGATACTACTTTTAGTTACCTTAACATGTGCAATATTGCACATGTTAGACAAACACAAAATACACACCGTTAGGCCGACATCGTTTTCCATCCATTTCTGGTATATGTTTTCAATTTTCATGCATGGCCTTCAGTGATCACCTACAAACAATGTCACACCACTCAACATCAATATTATGCTCAAGGTGATTTGTACTTTGGTGAATAGTTTGCACAATGTTTGTTTTTATTTAAATATAAATCACTTATTTGACAAGAAAATAAATTGTTTATTAATTTGACACAAAAGTTAAAATAAAGTACCCTCATGTGACTTCTTTTTTCTTTTAAATGGAACCTGATGTAAAGAGGAATCGGTGCATAAAGATCAATTTCTAGGAAGATTTCTGCTCTTCCCCAGCACAAAACACTCGCGCCCTGCAGTCTTGCTCAAAATAGTCCTACGTGACTTAACTCACGCTAGTTTTGATATGATATGGGTACGCTAGTTTTGATATGAACATGGGTATGGTTTGAAATCAATGTAGTCGGTCATTGTCAGAAAGCTTTGTTTGGTTAGTTTCTCAATGTTCCAGTCATTGAAGGAGGTGTAGTTTTGTGATTGACATAGATCTCACCATTGGCCCTAAGCATGTGACATGCATTCTTGAAGAAACCAGACACGAAATCCATATGCATCCTTTAAATTCACAAGGAAACACAAATCACATAGTATTGTTAATAATAATTTCATTCTAAAAGCCTTATTTGTGATAATGATAACCAAAGATGATTAACATTTTTCTAAATAGGCAAACTAACAATTATGTACTAGCGTGAGTTAACTTACGCGGGGTATAACACATGCGTGAGTTAACTCATATGGCATGATTTAAGTCACGCATGTGTAAAAACCTAAGTCAGGAGTATTTTACACTTGCTTTAGTTAACTAACGCATGAGTATTTTGGTCAGTTTGGCTGAGTGCGAGCGAAAAGTGCAGGGAGGAGAGGAGAATTCTTCTGGGAAATATCTATCAATCAGTAAGGGCCCCAAAGCATGGCTCTACCTCTTAATTATCACTACCTTTAACGTGAGCTAGGGTTCCCACTATGCTGCAGCACTATGAAAATCACCAAGACTTTTTCTACGTAATGATGATAACTTTTTTTTACTCAATAATGAATGTTTAATATTATACGATAACTATATTTAGCGTAGCATTTGACATTCTAAATATTGTTAGATAAATAAAATTGTTGGATGATTGGTGAAAACTTTTTGATAAATATTTGGCACACTATTTAGTCCCAACCTACGCGACAGCAACACAAATAAATTATTATGAAGACTAAAGACGGATTTTATGATGAAATCTTTTTAAAGCTTATAGTAATATTTTAGTAAAATTTGTTTATTTTTGGAGACCTAGAGTCATTGTTTTGGTAACCTTGCTCTTAGACCGACTCTATCTTTGGTTTAGATGTTAGGAAAATTCATGGATAGAATAACCTTAGTCTCGTGATCTTATATTGATGCTAGGGGAGACATGTAGAATGAAGAATTGATAAATAAGAAGGGAGAATATAATGTTAAGTGTGTCTATCGAGTATGTGATGAACAACCTAATATGAATGAGCTAAGGATTGTGGTCTCTACGAATTTCATTGAAAGTTGGGAATTTTATATGGCGACTAGGGTGTAATGTTTACTCAATAGACCAAAGTTAAAGAGTAAACAAATTGATTGTCTCTCTTGTTAAGATTAAGAGTATGTCTACGAAAAAAATTGTCATCTATTTCTTGTTTGCTCAACCAACATATAATGTTGAAGGAAGATGAAATTATGGATATTTCTGAAAGCTTTGATTCCTTAATGCAAAGGGTTGTTGATGTTTTTTATGGGTTCGAAGATAAGTATAATTTGACTAAGTTTGTGATGGTATCATGGTATATATGGAAGAAAATGAATTTGTAAATCTGACAAGTAAAAATGAGACAAATGACAAGGTCCTAACTTGTGCATTAGAGATTACAACCTCTTGAAATTATAAGCGATAAATAGATCAACACAAGTTAACATCGTATTATATATAAATTAGATACATCGACTTTTGTTAACTCATTTGTCTTATATAAAAAAGACCAAATAGAGTAATATATTTGACATTGTATTATAACAATTAATTTAATGCAAATAGAGGGGGGAAATCTAGTAATAAAAAACAATATTGTATCTACACCCGTATATATTATATAAAAATATGGTGTTGGACAACAAGTGTTTCCTTGAAAAGATTGTGCACCAATAGCCACAAATACAACTAAACAAACAGCGACATGGGTCACTCACCAACATGTCATTAAATCTCTTCTAGCCGTCACCCCTTTCTTCTTCTTCTTCTTCTTTTTGTTAGAGGGGTGATTTAGGGTCAACTTTGACCCAAAAATCACCCCTCCGAGTTGTTTTTCCTTCTATCCTAATTGAATAAGTGATTTCACATATTTTCTGTTTTCTTTCGTTTGTTTTTTTTTTGATTTCGTCGTCTCTGAACGACTTTGTTTGTTTTGATTTCTCGTCTTTGTTCGGTTTGTTTTTGATTTCCCGTCTTAGTGCGGTGTTTATTTGATTCAGGCTGTAAGATTAGATTTGAGCAAGTGCAGATCCGATCAATGACAATGACTTTGGCGTTGTCAACGTTGCAGATCCGAAGACATGAGTATTCAGGAGACTTGCATAGAGTCATATTAGTCATATTTGTAGGCATAGATACTTTGCCGTTTTATGCTATTAACATGGATGATGTGAGTTTGTTCACAGATTCATCCTTTTTGTTTTTAGCAAATTTGAATTTGTATTGTATCGATGTACTCTATCAATTTGAATGAATAAATATCGTTTCCTTTTGTAAAAAAAAAAAAACATGTTACATTAAATGCAGTGTTGATGCTGACAATTTTCTACTTTGTGGCCCGAATGAACTAGTGTAAAGTGTAGAAGACAACATTAGAAGACGAAGCTTGTGAGTTGTTGTTATAAACTCTCAAAACAGATTATTACATCGAGTGTCCATAATGTTTTTTTGGAAATGAGTTGTAAGCAATTTTTCTAAGTGATAAGCTACTTGTAGAGTTCATGCTCTTACAAGAGCATCTAATTCTTATGCTCCTTGTCTCGACTTTCTTTATATTCTTAATTGTATTATTGACATTATTTGCAATGAAATGCCTCGATTCTATTTGAGTGAAAAAAGGGATTATATGAGTGATACAATCATACAAAAGATAATAAATTTATTAGAGGGATATAGTTTTTTTTTAATGCGTAGAGTGATATTATTTGTTTAGTCATTTTTAAGCGATAAACTTATATACAATAGGTTAAAGAAAAAATAATTGTGGGTTCAATTCCATCGCTATTTTTTTTTTTTACAAACCATCGCTATTTTTTCTAATGATTAATTTCTTAACAATTACCATTAAAACAAAACCTACTAAATTTGTTTATAATAATAAAACACTATAGGGACCAACGATAGTTGAGTTTAGAAAAATAAGATAGACGTTCACAATGTATCGAAATAAAATTTGACCACCGATCGAGAGAGATATATATGTTAAGTGTTACATATGTATAATTAGTGTCTTACACACTTCAAATGAGATTATTTATAGTGAAGATAACTTCAAAAAGAAAAAGAAAAAACACTATAAGGGTTGTTATATTATTAAAATTGTTATCTCTTTCTTATACAGTGATAAAATAATGTATGCAATACTTAAATCCAATTTGCTAACATAATATAATTTTGGCTTAATTACATAAATAGTCTCTTAACTTATTTGTTGTTTTCGATTTGGTCCCTTAACTCTAAAAATTTTCGGTTTGGTCCCTCAAATATGCTCTATCAATCAAATCGATCCTCTACATTAGTTTTTTAATGTCTAATATTTCATATATGCATTTCAACCATTAGATTGCAGGTTCATTGTATGTAACGGTGAACCACCAACACTAAATTTTTTTTGTTTTTCTTCATCTTCCTTTAATTTCTTATTCATCATTTTCAACAACTTCAAAAAATCCAGAAAAACAAAAACTTAAATTTAACATCAAAACTCTTTAATCAAACCACTACACCATCATCATCATCTTCTTCACCCTCTCACCACTACCATTAACAACAACACCTAATATCATCATACCCATAAACTCTCGAACAACAACACATAACATTGAGTTAAAATTCTGCATAAATCTTCAAAAATTCAAACTCAAGTACATTCCACAACAACCCATTAATCTCGCAACAGCACAAACGACAACAAAAAATTGGTAGTTTTTTTCCTTACATTTGCTCTTACAAGATCTCGAAAGAAATTGCTATTCTTTTCATGTTCATTGTTCTGGCCACAAGGAATTCCAATTTTAAGTTGCCATCTTTTCGAGAGAAGAAGGGTGTAGCTCAATTATTGTTATTTTTTATGTGTGCTTGTACTGTGTAATTGTTGTAAAGGGAAGAAGTGTGGAAGGGAGTGAAGGAAAGAGAAAAAGAGTGTGAACCGGTTTATTAGTTTTATCAAGAATCAAGATGCTTCAGCAACCAAAACAACAACCCTGTCAATCTCTTCACACAAGAAAACATAACAAATATATTGGAATTTTGAGATCCGACCCTTCTCTTGGCTCAATGCTATTTTGTGAATTTCTGAACTTTTATTGAACCTGCACAGAAAATAATTGCATTGGGTTTTATTTAACGGCTTGAAGAGGAGTGGGAGTGGAATCGTTGGATCTAGATCTTGAAGAAGAATTGGTGTAGCGCTGGGTTTAGAAAGAAAGAGAAAAGGAAAATTTTAGTTTTAGAATTGATGTTGTTCTGGATCAGTGAGTTTGGGTTTTGAATGAAGAATTTGGTTTTTTTTTTGTTTTTATTTATGAAAAAAAATATGGGTTTATTTGGAATTTTTGATGAACGTATGAAGATGATGATGAAGAGGGAAGAAGATGACAAAATGTTAAAAAAAATTAGATGTTGGTGATGCACCGTTAGATACAATAGACCTCCATATTCTAACTGTCCGCTTTTGAAAAAAAAAGATCAAAGGGTTGAAATTAAAAAATTAATAAGGTCTATGGTGGACCACCTACAATGTTGGTCCACCTAATACATTTTGGTTCAAACTGACTGACAAAGCATATTTAAGGGACCAAACGGAAATCTTTTAGAGTCAAGGGATCAAATCGAAAACAACAAATAAGTTAAGGGATCATTTGTATAATTAAGCCTATAATTTTGTTTACAAAATAACGACTCAACTAAAAGAAACAATCTAGGTTACAAATCATCTATATCTTCAACGTATAACTTTAAATATTAAATATTGAGCCGGATGATAGCAAAGAATAAGAGTTGGGATAATGTTATCTTTCAGTTAAATTCCTATACATTGGAGGGAATTCACCAATGTATAGGAATCTAACTCGAAGATAACATTATGCCATAAGTGTGTCCGAATTTTATGCTATTATTTCATGTATTATTGTTGGGTTAGCTTTACATTTTAACTTAGATGTGAAGTTTATTAGGCGATCAACATGGTTGCTATTACTCTAGTTAGGACGATATGTATTTCTCCTCTTTGTATTGAATACCTATTGATTAATGATATCAGTTAATTTTGTTTTGATTAGCAAAAAAGTATTGAGCCGGATAAAATCTCCATAAAAAACTCTCCTTTTTAAAAAAAAAACAACAAAATCTTCTCAAAGATTTTAACGTTATATGCCATTGAATTTCCAAGACTTGATTCAAATTTCCAAGGTATCACAACAATTTCTTCCTTTTTTAGAAGATAAATATCACAAGGCACAACAATTTCATCCAACTCTTTTGAGCAAAATACATGAAATTACATGTAGCAGACTAATAACTTTATATTTTTCTTTGACCGAATAATTTTATTGGTCAACAGAAAAACTTTGCATATTTCACTTTTAATACATGAAAATTACCCATACAGCTTCCGTTGGAATTTCCGAACCATATTTTCTTCGTTTCTAATGTGTGCGCGTATAATTACTTTCTCCGGTCCGATAATATGAGAGAAAGTTGCTGTAGAATATAAGAGAAAATTGAGTCAATAAAAATATATGTATCTAGATCAACTTTTGTTAACTCAACATTTTCTTATAAATAGAATCAAAGAGAGTAATTTAAAGGGTTATGCTAACAAAAAGTCTATTAAACTCGTCAGGCCGGTACATTAAGCTTTTTATATATATAGTATACTTCTCATCAAGCTCATTTAGTCTGTCTGCTATCCTACTTCTCATCAAGCTCATTTATATATATAGTATACTTTCCATTATTGAAATTGATGATGTTTTTTCATAAACTCAACTATTAAGCTTTTTTATGATTTCGTTGTTTAGTAGCAGACTTGTTCATGTGCCGTTATTTAGTAGCATACCTATTCACGTGCTTTAGGCCTTCATAAGTTTTGGCCTATGTTTTATTTTTAAGAAGTCTTGGCCTATTTAGTAGTAGACTTATAGGTGTTGTTAGACCTTATTGTAAAATAGGCTTCATCGGACTTATAAAAAGGTCAGACCAGACCTTGAAAACGAGCCTACAAGGGAAAATATGTCATGTTCAAGCCTATAATTTTTGAAGTAATCCAGACTTAGGTCGTACAAAGTTCGGCCCAACCTAGCACATTTCCACCACTAACTATGAGGGTTTAGCAGAGTTAGAAGAGATCTTTAAGGTTCAACGAACACTTATAATAATAGGAGTAAAATTCACGATATTACATAGTTTTTTTTTAGGTAGACAAAATGATAAAATAATCGTAAATTTACACACACAATAAAAATGCAGGAGTTTGAACATCAATCATAACGTCCAGCTTAATAACTTCGCATTTTATGCGTAGTTAAACTTGACATACTTGCCATATCAATTAATTTCATACATACATATATTCTTTTTTTTTTTAAAGACCATACATATTTTTTTTAGTAGACTATTTTATTTAATTTTTTTTAAGGGGTTTTATTTATTTATTTATTACTAAACAAAAAAAATGAGTCATTGATTATTCTGAAATGTAAATAGGTGAAAAACCAGACCAAATGTCATTTTCCTCAGCACGACAACATCAGTAGTAGCAAGCAACAAACAAACTCTCTCTCTCTCTCTCTCTCTCCGACACTCAGAATCTCAGGTTACTCACCTCTCAGTTCTTCCTATTTCCTCTTGTAAGTTCACACTCACCATTCCTCAACTATTCATCTTTCTTCTGCGAAAAATTCCATTTATTCTGTACAAATTTCACCCTAATCTATCCCTAAAACTAAATGGGTATTCATTATTTCAAACCCCATTTCAAAATATTTGTGTTTTTTTTTTACAATTGCTGTGTTTTCTTCTTAACCCTAATTTTTCAGTTAGGGTTTGTTTATGCTGTTTATTGTCTCTTAGGTTATGAATTTTGATTTTCAATTGTTTATTTTTGGTAATATTTTGCATTAATTTAAATAAAATTGATTTTATTTATGATGAATATTCACATGATTTGTGGCGATATAGATTTTATATGATAGAATATGAAATTTGTCATTGTAGGTGTTGTTTACTTTTTTCGTTAAATTTTTTCAGAATAATTTGCATTTTGTGATTGTTGCTATTGTTAAATCTGTTTTAGGATCTTGTGATTTAATTCAAAGATATAGTTGACTAATTGACTTTGAGCCAGTTTGGATAAACTTCACCATAAGCTCTTGCGAAAAGAAAGAAAAAAAGACTCATTTTACTCCCTCGTTATTTTCCTGCAGACCATTTCAGTGCCCAACAAATTGTAGTACCAAGTTAGTCCCTAAAGTTTTCATGGGGGAGGGGTGCACAAATTAGTCCCTCTGTTTGTTGAATTGAGGGACTAATTTGTCCCTCATATGGACTAGTTTTTGTTGGGCACTGCATTGGTCTGCAGGAAAATTTTGAGGGACTAAAATGGGTCTTTGTTAAAAAAATTGAATGAATCTTACAATGACTGAGTGTTTATTAGCTTCTCCTATAGAGAAAGATAAATCCATGCCGTATGGTGTCTGTATTTTGATGTTCAAATAACACACTTTGTTATTAAATATATCATTCTTTGACTCTCTTTTATCTAATTCTCACTTTTTCCTTTTATTTATCTTTCTTGGTAGTAAAAATCTTAACGTCTACACATAAATCTCAAACATTTGGATGACAACATTGAGAATTTTTATTCTAAAAATAATTAAATCTTTAGGAAAGGTAAGAGCCTAGAAATGGGTGTTGTTGTATATAATGTGTGGTCTAGATCCATTGTTCCTTGCCTACAGTTGTTTTGCTGAAGGCAGAAAGAAAGGGGCAATGATTAGAATGAGAGAGGCCTTGAGTGGGAAATACCCAATTCCATCAGAAAATTACAACCCAGCTTCTATAAGCATCCAAACAAAGAAAAAGAAAAACATATACATAAGCCAGAACTTGAAGGTGCCGCCACGCCATTTTCATGAAAGGGTTTGGCTTTGGTATCTCAGATTCTGTCTGCATCTTCTTTCTACTTTTCATCTTTTCTCATACTGTCCCTTAAATTGAATTGGGTTTTTTTTCCTACAGTGACAGATCTTTCAAAATTTACACTTGATATGAGCCCCTCAACCTACTGATTTTCTACTGTTATGATTATTTTAACTTATTTGTTTTAAAAAATTGTTTTGTTGAGTTGTAGTTTTTGTTTTTCGCACTGATTTTGTTTTTGTTGCCAAATTTGTTTGAGGGTCTTGTCACTTATTTCAAAGATATGGTTAACTAATTGACTTTGAGCCTGTTTGGATAAACTTCTTCGTAAGTACTTGTGAAAAAGAAAAAGAAAAAAGAAATTATCTTGCAATGATTGAGTTTTTTGAACATTAGCTTCTCATATAGATATAGATAAATGTATGTAGTATCACATATAGTGTCTGTATTTTGATAGTAATAATCTCTTTGTCTAAATATAAATCTCGAACATTTGGATGTGAACATTGAGAATTTTTATCAAAAAAATAATTAAATTGTTAGGAAAGGCAAAATCCTAGAAATGGGTGGTGTTGTATATAATGTGTGGGTTAGATCCATTGTTCCTTGCCTTCAGTTGTTTTTCTGAAGTCATAAAGAAAGGGGCAATGATTAGAATGAGAGAGACCTTGAGTGGGAAATACCCAATTCCATCGCAAAACACAACCCTACTTCCAACAATATCCAAAACCAAAAAAAGGGAAAATATATATTTAAGCCAGAACTTGAAGATGCCGCCACGCCCTTTTCATCAAAGGGTTTGGCTTTGGTATCTCAGATTCTGTCTGCATCTTCTTTCTCTTCTTCCTCTTTCTCTTACTGCCCCTTAAATTGAATTGGGTTTTTTTTCCCACAGTGACAGATCTTTCAAAGTTTACACTTGATATGAGCCCCTCAACCTTCTGATTTTCTATTTTTATGATTATTTTAACTTGGTTGTTTTAAAAAATGTTTTTTGATTTGTAGTTTTTGTTTTTTGCACTGTTTTTCTTTTGGATGGGGAAACATTTCTGTTGTTTCGATCTCCCCCAGCCTAACCAAACCATACTGGGTTCGACATTAGTCTGTGTGGTTTCTATGCCGGTTAGTTGATGTATTCTAAAATACCTCAATTGATCGGGCATAAGCTGGTGTTGAACCCAGTTTGGTTAGTTTGTTGGAGATTGAATCCAACCAACCACTAAGTATGTTTTTCAGAAATATGGTTGGTTTTGTTGTACTTGGGCAGCGGCCACACAACTGTAGAGATGGAATCCACAAATGCTGAGTTTTTTTTTTGTCTTGCCATTCTAATAATACCATCTCACATTTTCTTATTTGTTAGTATCTGCTATTTAAATATTTAAATTTAATTTTTTTATGTATTTTTTTTATTTTGACTGAAAATTTGGGGTTTCATAATAAGGAAGACGACATAAAGTAGTGTGCATATGGATACTGTGTTTGGAATCAATTTGCTGCATTTGCACTCTTGTTCTCTTTTAATAATAGTTTTACGCAATATGGACATAAAGTAGCATGCAATGGTGAAAGTGGCAGCTTCATAAGTGTTTATACCTAATTTCATGAAGAGTTCAATGGATAAAATAGTTTTACGCTGTCATCCAGTTATATCTCTGCAAATGTTTGTGAAGATATTTTAGGATTTAAAATAGCGGTGTGGCTCAATGAAGAGATATGATTTGACGACAATGTAAAACTATTTCACACTTTCAAAATCAGTCAATATAACTCATATTTTTCAAAGCTGTCATTTAATTTGTCCACAAATACCTATTAAGCTTTTAAGGACCTTTTTGCAAGTGAAGAAACATAAACTTATTCTAACTGAGAAACTCCCATAAACTAGAATTTAGTCCAAGCTAGAGCTTTATATAGCAGCAGTTCCTCCATTTGTTGTAGTCTCTACTTGCTGTTTGTAGTAAATGGAGTAGTCTCTACTTGCCGTTTATAGTCTTGGCTTTTGCATGCAACCCAATCAAGCCTTTGTTTACTTCATCACAGAAACTAGAAGAAACCCTCTCCACATTTCTTGTTTTAATGTCCATTGTCAAGAAATTTTGTTCTAGTTAGGTTAATCCTTTATTCAGCTCTCATATGGTGCCAACTCCAAGATTGCAATTTGTCCCTTTGCTGCTTTGAGTTTAACTGGATATAACATGTTCCAGTTTCACTGTTTGACTTACTCATGGTTAGCATACACATACTGACACTGTAATGGCCAATTAGGGTATTGAATCTTCAGAGTTTATCTTAGTTATTGATTCCAATGCTATTAAGTGTTTCTATTTTTTTATGGATAGATAGATATAGATATGTTGCAGAAGTAAAATTGAATTTTGATGCAGTTTTTACTATTTCTAATTCTAGTTGAAGAAATAATGTCAAGTGGAGCAACACACTGGTGTTATGAATGCAGTCGGCCAATTGTGCTTGAAGGGAGAGACGTCGTTTGCCCTTACTGTGATGAGGGATTTGTACAAGAAATTAACGAGATGCGAGGCACTGCACCTCAAAATACATTTCCATCACGCTCGGGAGAGTTTAATCAAATGCCTGACTTATTTGATGCTATACATGCTTTTGTGGGGCACAGAGGTTCTGACAATAGGTTTGGGCTTATGGATGCTGTTGATAATTTCATGAGGCATAGAATGGCTGGAATGCACCCAAACTTTGATGTTAGAGGGAGGTCTAGTTCTGTCCCAGTTCCTGAACAGGGTTGGGGCGTTTATAGTTCTGGTCCTTTTTTAGTATTTCACGGTCAAGTTCCTGGACTAACCTTGCCTAATGGAAGCCCGAGAGGTGGTCCTAGGCGTGGCGATTTCGGTGACTATTTTATGGGTTCTGGACTGGAAGAACTTATTGAACAACTAACCATGAATGATCGGCGTGGTCCACCCCCAGCTGCACGATCTTCAATCGATGCAATGCCTACTATTAGGATCACACAGGCGCATCTTCGATCAGATTCACATTGTCCAGTCTGCAAAGATAAATTTGAACTTGGTTCTGAAGCCAGAGAGATGCCATGTGACCATATTTACCATTCTGAATGTATTGTTCCTTGGTTGGTGCAACATAACTCGTGTCCTGTTTGCCGTGTTGAGCTACCACCACAAGGACAGATGAGTTCTCGTGGTAGTAGTCGAAGCAACAATGGTGGAAATGGTAGCTCAAGGGGCAGGGAGAGTGACCGTCCAAACAATGGAAGGAGAAATCCGTTTTCGTTTCTGTGGCCGTTCCGTTCTTCTAGTTCAAACAATAATCAATATTCCGAGACTGGAGGTAGCAGCTCTTCAACCAATGCTGACCAGAATAATGGAACACGTTATAATGGATGGCATTATGATAACTAAAAGCTGTGCTTCTTGTCCTAGATAAGTATCAATGCTTGTCTAATAATGCTTGTAATATGAATGAGAAGGCAAGAGTATATTAATATTGTAATTTGAACTTTATCTCATGCAAGGGAGATAGTAGATAGAAGTATGTTAAAAATCTATGTACATGTTATTATTCAGCAAGTTGAATCTCTTTGAAGCTTTCACATGTCATTATATAATTTTATTTGTTCATTTCCCCTTTTGCTGAGTGCTATAGTTTGTGTTTGGAACCACGGTGATACTTCATCACAATGCATTTCCACTGTGAAAAGCTATCGAGGCGCGTTGAATGGCAATCCACTGTGGTTTCAAACACGTTGACAGCTAATTTACCTCTTTCAGTTTTGTTAGCATGATCTGCAAAATCCACTAACTAGTGTGGTCATGCAATATAACGGAATGGTGCTTTTAGGATTTACTTTTATTTAGCTTGTTAAAAGTAAAAAATCCTTCTATTTTGAGAACTTCTGTTGAGTTGGCTAAAACTTAAAAAATTTTGCTATTGGATCTATAAATGTCAAATTCATGTGTCACCATCTTAACCAATGCCATGATGACTTCAATATTTTTCTTGAAAGTTTGATTATTCTAAGCCACCTACCAAAAGACTAAATAGGAGATTGATAACATAATTGTGACATGTAAAGTCTCAACACATCAATTTGCCACAATAATTCAGCTTCGACATGACATTACTAACTCTTTTTTTTTTTTAATAGCGACATTACTAACTCTTATTTTGCTTTGAATGGAAAAATCACTTGATGGGGTCTGAGTTTGGATGTGTGGTTAGTGCTGCACAATTTTTCCTTTTATATATGTCTTTACCAAAACACCCTTTATTATTTACAGGTTTTATGAACAAAAATGATAATGATAGTATAGTACAGCTAAATCCTACATTAATTTTTGTTTCTTTCTTAATCCCTCAATGAAGATTTAATCCAACCAGCCTCAGCCACTAGAGATATTTGCATCAAGGACAAAAAGATTCTTATATGTTTTGTCACATTACAATACAGTTGATCATTGCAATCAAATGAAAATTGATCCACTATCTCTGCCAGGCTGGGCAGGTTCCATTGAACCACTACTTTTTATCAAATGGGGTTTGTAGTACTTATGGTTATGGAATATATTGAATGCAAAATGGACAGTTCATAATCTCTACAAAACCTTGAAATATAGTATATAATAGAGAAACCAATAAAAGAGAAAAAAAAAATTAATATAAGTATTTGAGTTGAAATTTTATCCAATATTTAAGGAACAAAGTTTGAAGGTCAACATAAACAAATTGGAATATTATTTATATGTACATGACCCTATTCTCCAAAATGCCCCCTTAAATAACTTTACACTGTAAGACTAGTTATATGCTTTAATAATAATTACAAACAGAAACAAACAAAAAGGTGAAATAAAATATCCATGTAAAATGATGAATACTTTTTCAAAGGTGCTGTAAGTTCTCAAATAATTCAGACAGAATAACATATCCTGAACAACCAAGAACCATTAGTAGGGTTATCCTCCCTCCTGGAACTATTTCAGGTAGTTTCACAGATGAAGTGGAATTTGAGTTCCTATCTGACCAAGACATTGCAGCTGGAATAACTCCGAAAAGCAGCAGCACTATCAGTGACAAGAAACAATGAGAAAAACTTGCCAAGTTTTCAAGAAACAACTATATTGTACTTAAACTTTAGTTAAGAACGAATCGTTTAGGAAAACTCGAGTTTGAATTCAGGCTGAAACAATCATTAGCCTAACTTTGTTTATCTCACAGACGAATTTCGGATTCTCAGGGCTTCCTTCCCCAAGAAACTGGAGGGTTAAGGGAAAAAATTGCAATTAAAATTAACATGGAAATGGAATAAAAATGAGCATTTAGCTATACCTCCATATGTTCCAGCAAAGTCCAAGGCTTTAAAAAATATTTCAGGGTCCAATAAAGAGAGTATAAGTGGTGGAAGTAAAGTCAGTATGTATGGAAGAGGCCTGTTTTGGCCTGTTGGGAGATTCAGCACTGAAAAAAAAACACAATGAAGTAATAATGGTATCATTTAGATATTTCTTATATATGAAAAGTTTCACACCAATAAATGACGCATTGTTAATATGAAATATACTCAGAAAATAATTTAACAATTGGAAAATTACAATAGATTCATGTCAGTTTATCCTAATCTTTAAAATGTGCAACACACTTAGTTAGTTAAGCATGCTAATAGCGGCTTATAGCAACACGATAGTGTTATACCATAGTCCGTAGACCGCACTGGTATTTGAGCAAATTACTATTGTTCCGCAATATGTTTTTAGAGTGTCGGAAATTGTTGTCAAATAGAGGCTATAGCACTATAGCATAGCAAAATTTGAACAAACCGTTATTTTCCACTATCCGCAATTGACAACACTGCATAAGATGATAAGACACATGCTAGACTACTAGCAATACAATTTCCGACACTCGCTTTCATTAGATGAAATTCAAGTGGGTCTCACATGAATTTCATTCAATAATAGAGTGTGTCAGACATATTTCTGGCATTTTATCAAATAACTCGATCAGATTTCCGCATTAGCTTTGATCAATAGATAAGAAAGAAATTGGAAAATATAATACATACAATCTGCAAGGAAGTCTGTCAAACCCAAAACAAATCCAATGTAAGATGTAGCAATTGCAAGCAGTGAGAAGATCTCAACTATAGGCTGCAAAATCAAATCAAGGGCAACAAAATAAATATTAATAAATAGTCATAAAACTTTAATGCAGTAGTAGCTAAAAAAAATGGATGCTATCATAAACTTACTCCAATTGTTCCATTTGAAGATCTCAACTGTTGTAATGGATCTAATCCCATTGGATTGTCACCAACAGTTCCTAGGATAACACCATTCCAAACTAAGAATAGAATAAGTGGTATACCAGTGCCTAGTATTATTGCACTCCTGCAAAAACAAAAACAAAAAAACATTAGGGTGATATAATAACTCTAAAAAAATTCAAATATTCCAAGTCTTAATTTTACTGTTTGTGTACAGTTGATAAAATTGTTAAAGTGGAAAAAAATAATTATTTAAGCAAAGAACAAAGATGAGATTTGTCACCTTACTTTTAACAAGTCTCCTTCAAGATTTGTACAAAGAACAGGTACCACATTCTGAATAAGCATATAAATATAATCAGAGTTAAAACTTTGTCCATTGTTCAAAAATTGGAGATTAGGGAAGTTACCTGGTAAACAAATGAGAGTGCGATGATCGGTATACTCATTGGAGCTGCTTGGAAGTTGGCTTTTAAAAGAGCATCCAAATGCAGGTTTCCACTTGCAACTGTCTAATAGAGAAAAATTAGTCTTAGTTTCAACATGAACAAATATGCTTTAGAAATAGCTGTTGAGTCCTATAAACCATGTAATATTTCGTTATCATATAAAATAATCGTGTAGCATAAAAGAGAGACAGTTTTAGTCCAAACAAGTTATCCATTGGAAACAGATTCCATGCAGTAACTTCATCGCGCAGTTACCAATCTTAACTGTCTAATCTAAACCAATTTGATTTGATGAATGTGTAATACGAGCCGTCCAACTGCAAAATAATATCCCGAGATTGTTTATTGTGTGCAAGTCTGTGCTTATGTTACAATAATGAATCTGTTATCCGTTTGTTGTTTGTGATTTTGCATGTACTAAAATATAGTTTATGAATTATATTAGGCTTTATTTGAAGCATGTTATCTAAACATTATTAATCCTATAAGAACAATGTTATCCGAATACGTCTAATTTTTTTTGAGGCGTCCTATATGGCTAAATATCTGTGATTTCAGACTAACATATTAATTTGAACACCACAGATCATATGAAGTTTGCTAATCAAAATGATTAATCAAATATTACCTATTTTAAAATTTGAAAATAACTCAAATAAGAGTAAAATCATCTCAAAAAATTTCATAATTGTTGACATAAAAATCTTACCACAAGAGCTGCAAAAAAGCTGATGATTCCAACTACTAGAACCCCATTAATTGCACCAATAAAGCGCTGGCTACATATCACAATAAAGCATTGTCAGTTAGAGCTGGAAGTAATTATGAATTTAACTCAAACTCTAGTCTCTCACACATAACAGTATGACACCGAAGCATGTGCTTACATTCAATCACTTCTATTTTCCTAAATTATTACTGGTGTCTCCGTGTCAGTGTCAGTGTGTCCGTTATGTACAAAAGATAAATTTAGATCATGAAAGCATGAAGAAATACAGACAAACCTTCCAAAGTAGCATATGCCTCCAAAAATCAATGAAAACAAAGTTGCACTTTCCCATCTGTAACCAAAATGCCAGTATTAGCCCCTAACAAAGTATATGAAAACTAAGGCATAATTTAAGGCCTAGTTAGTGGCTTGTACATGGGAATGCCAAGAAAATTCGTCAAGATATCTGAAGAACGAGCTATATAGGCAATTAGAAGGGCGTAATGGATGAAAATGTATGACCAACTGCAACAAAATCACATTGTTAAATATGTTTTAGAAAATAAAATTGCGTACGACTCATATTCACTGATAAGTACAGCAGCCCTCTGTAACCCTAGCTATTGTATAATCGAAAAGCTACATCAACCACTTTGTTTCAAGAGAAATAGGAACAACTGGCCGAACTCTGGTGAAGCCGTGTTATGTTACGCATGTTGATTTCCCATAGTTTGCTTGCATTAAATTTTCATAGATGAGTAATGAACTTACCATGAAATTTGAACTCCTACTGTCCCTAAAGTTCTTCTGGCCATTGATACCTGAACATAATCTAAATCAAGTTACTAATACCAATCCAAAAGATAGAATACATATCTGTCAAGTTTTCAAGCATTCTATGTCATGTATTCTTATCTACATTTCCATTTTTCTAACATATGAAACATATTATAGACAATCAAAAACTTTATTAGTTTGACATAAGTTAGAAATTGTTTGCAGTGCTCAAACATGAACAAATAACTTTTGGATTTAATATGTATCCAATGTCATTGTAAAACTTGTTTACACATGCATCTAATCACATCTCACTAAATAGATATTTATAGAGATATTTTAGGAACTAAATGGTAAAGTGGCAGCATGGTCTAATTTGATTGAATAAATCTGCAAAAATATTTTACGCTATCAGTGTGTAGAAATTCATCTTATAACTTTTTCGCTGGATTTTAGTATCGTTCCTTTAGTGAGTTAGGAAATAATTACCAATGATACTCCGCCAGAACCGAGATCACACATGGTGTTGACATTTACTTCTGCAACGAGCAAACCTGTCACAACCTGCAGGATTTCTCATCAGATGTGCTTATTTATATTAATTTTTCAGCAGAGGAAACAAATTATAGTCTATGTAGCAAAATTGATGTATTAAATAGTTGACTTTGTAAGAAGCAAAATCATAATAGGCAATGATAATTACCATGAATGCCCAACAAAGAATGCAAGTAACTGTTGATGCTAAAAAGCCTGATTCTTGTGTAACTGCAGGAATTGCAAGTATCCCTGCACCTACCTGCAATATTTCTTAGCATTTGAGAGAAATGATGGTAAAAAATAATGCTTGAACAAATACAAATAAACTGCAACTACGAAAAAGTCGAAAGTTGTCACAAGTTTTGCAGCTATGCATATTGAATGTGAGCAGCCTCACCTTAAATTGCATTCAAAAGAAAAGGACATAGCTTAATAATGTGCAAGAAGACTGATACATTGTGATCTATGTCGAACTGACACAAACACCGGAGAATAGATTGATACCGGGTATGGCACTAACATGTAGGCACTAATAATAATAATTTCAGAAAATAGAAGTGATTGAATGTAACTACAGGTGTCAACGTCGAACATCTCAAACAACGAACACGCCTTCATCTGAAGTGTACTCAACGCTGAATAGTCTTTGATAAACACTGTTCAAGTCTAGTAACTAAAACTCCCTCCATATCTATACAACTTATAAGTGTCACATTCAGAATTTTGTTCAATCTCATATGACTTCTTACTTGAGAAATACTGAGACCATATTTATTAACTATTTCAACAATATTCGCATTTTATTAATAGATCATCCAACTATTCCACTACTCTTGCTGTCAATCCCTCTAATTGATGAATATTTTACGCTATACATATTATTTTACTATGAAATCAACCAAACTAATCATTTTTTTAAGAAATGTGCATGACTTAAAATGACACTTATTGTGAGACGGAATGAGTAATATTAAAAATAGTCTAATAATTAACATGATTCTCATATATTAAAATGTAATAAATAAACTGGTTTCCATGAACAGGCTTATATAAGCATATAAAATTGCAATACATAGGAACATGTTACAAAATTGAACTAGTTTGTTTTTTCACAATAATATAATATATAGTAATACAGAAATTTGCTCAAAAGAAAGTAGCAAACCGTAGTGCCTGCAACCAGGAAAATTGCACTAGATAAACTTCCTGTTAATGTCAAAACACAAGTACAAAAAACATGAATAAGTTAAACTAATTATAGAAAGATAAAACAAAAGAGGTGTGCAAATAGCAATGCACCAACCAGGTTCTCTCTTTAAAGTGGCTTGGTTAAGGTTTGAAAACAAACGCTCAAATTGAAATGCATGTTGTTCTTCTTGTTCTTGTTCATCATCTTTTTCTTCTTGGATAGATTGAGATTGTTCTTGTTGTGAGAAACATTTGTGAAGGTTTTTTCTATTCATAGGAGAAGGAAAATACAAAGAAGTGGATTGAAGATGAACCTTACATAGTAGTTGTGTCTTCCTTGGTTTGATCAAAAAATTTGGAATATGAAAGAATGGTGAAAGAGAAGAGCAAGACAACAACATAACCATTTATATGTTTTTGTAGCTCAATTCAACATTGTTTTTTGAGTGTCACAAATTTGAGTAAACAATAGATACATATAATTTGACTGTCATTTGAAGCTATGAAATGGCTAATATCTATCTCTAGTTCTTTGGAGATAATGTGGACCATATAGTCCGTCGAATATTTCACTTTATAAGTTCTTACACGTCCAAGACATTTTTTGGTTATTACATTGTATAAATAAAAAATTAAAAAAAAAGGATTAACTTCCATGAATGAACCTAAAATTAGAGGAGAAAACGCATCTTGTTTATCTTACAAAGTTTTTTGATATAGATTAATCACAGCTAAACGCCGATGAAAATGTATCTATAATAACTTCAAAAATGAATAACGTAATTTTACACATACATCCAATTAAATTATATTATATTATGATGTCATTTTGCTACGTTCGTTTCTTATATACCAGCAACAACACATACAAATTAAATTCATTGTAAAATTAATCAAACTTTCATAAATTATTTCACAACTCAATTAAAAGTTTGAAATGAATATCCTTTGAAAATATAAACTTGACGAAAGCCAAAACAGAAAATATTTTATGTAGTATTATATATTTTGATATTAAATTCTATATCGGTAAGTGTAAAACTTTTTTTACAAATAAATCCAATCAAATCACATTTTTTATAGGTTAGTTTCTTAAATATTTTCATAAATATGTACATGACATGATTTTTTATAGGTTAGTTCTTTAAATATTTTCACAAATATGAACATGACATGATTTGATTGGATACACGTGTAAAAAGAAATTACAATGTCGGTGCATACCAATTAAATTCATATATTTTTATATAAATAAAAATATATATAACCTGACAAAAAATTGTATTCATTCATAAATGGCAATAAAAACTTCATCACAATATTTTTGGTTACAAAGCGAAACAGAAACAAAAAGGAAAAAGACAGAAGAAAAAAGAAAAACAAAAGAACTAGCGTCTCATGAAGAGGGAGCATATCCTCTAAGGAGAAGTATAAATTATAAACTAAGCATTTGTTGAAACTCCCAACTTAGTCATGAAATCCGCACATTGATTGCCTTCCTTAAAGATATGATGAATAGAGAAATTTCGAGTAGCCAAAAGGTAAATAAAATCCTGAATAAGAACTGTAGAGATGTGGAACTGGGAGGTGTCATCGGAGCTGAGGTTTATGGAAAGGAGGGAGCCCGAGTAGCACACCAAATCTTTAATCCCCAATGTTTATTTCCATTTTGAGACTCTGGTGTATGGTAGAAAGTTCAGCCAACAAAATGTCTTTGGAGTTGTAAATGAAACCCGAGAAGCATGAAAGATAGTTGCCTGAATTGTTGTGAATAAGACCACCAAAACCCGCACGGGTGGGGTTCCCGATACATCTTCCATCAACATTTAGAATGGTGCAGATATAGTTGTTGTTGTTCCAACTCAATGACCGGTCAAAATGAGTAGCAGAAGTAGAACTTTGCATGCAAAGAACTGATGAGATCAGCTAAGTTATTAATGTTGATGCAAATGCGAGTTATAGACCAAGTTTCATTACTGGGGCACATTAGGTTTCGATGCCTCCACGTCCACCACAGTCCAGAAAGGAAAATAATGGAGCGAGCACAGTTTGCTCCCTCTTTAACCCAGTCATGCGCAAAAATGGTAGAGAAGAAGTTAGGGCTAGAGAAGCCAATTTTGTGCAAGATAACTTTAAAGAACATGTGGTCACGGGCACAGTGGAGGAAAGATTCATCTTATTCTCCACACCGAGAACAAACTGCCTAGTACTTTATCACAATGTTATGGTAACCCAGAAAATTAACAAGTTGTAATCCAAATAAATTATCAATTTAAGAACCTGTGTTTATCAATTTAAGAGAATTTACCAAGTGTGCTGCTGCGGAAGTGGTGTTAGTAAATTACTAGATTTTTAACCTGTGCGGAGCACAGGTTTATAGTAAAGGAATTGACATATAAATAATAAAATTCAATATATAATTGGTAACAGTGAAAAAAATAACATGTGATAATTCATAGTAGACAAAATAAAACACTTCATAAAATGTATGAAATCTGAAAATATTATAAAAGAAAATTCCGTAATCTTATCAATAATTCTTGTGCTGTGTGTGAAATTTACCATGTTTTAAGGGTTTTTTTTACAGAGAAACACGGTTTAGGGTTTGGTATATATAGTCAAGTTTACATGGAAATTAGGGTAGCCGAGTTTGCATGGAAATTAGGGTATTTTGTTTGGAAACGTATTAAATAAGTGTAGAAAATATTGTCAAAAAAAGAAGGTAACAGGATAGGAATGGAATTGGTGCGATGCATTTTTTTAGATGAAATTTGTTAGATTAAATTATTTCTAACATAATACAACAAATGAACGGGAAAATATTAGATTAAATTTCTGCAGACCTAACAAAATTAATAAACAAGGATATAAATAACTTTTTAAATTAGATCAAGATGTATATATAACTTAATTTTTATTTTTTAAGGAGAACTTAATTATTTATTTCCGTAAATATTATTAGAGCCGAATATACAATACTGCGTCTTGTGTTTTGAGAGATTTGCTCCTTGCAAACACTTTTTTTTTTTTCCTGGGGACCATGCCCCCTACAAAAATCCAAGTAAAATCGACAGTTTCCTTGTAGTGTTTTAGTTTCTAATATTGTGCGAGTTGGCCACTTTAATTATTCAAATTCACTAAATAAAATGCAGTTCCTTATATTTAACAGTGTCGATCAATTTAATAATTTTAAGTTTACAACCACAATTTTAAATATTTTACGAAGAATGTCTTGATGTTGCATAAGACTGTTCAAGTCAATGTCTATGTATTTTATTGATGTTGGTGGACATTTTGATAGTTTTTTTTATATATAAGTTGATGTTTTGATAGAATAACTTAATTGATTGATTTTTTTAATTGAAGAGACTAATTTACAATTTTGTAAATTTGAGAGACTAAGCGTGTAGGGTAAGGATTTTCTCCTTCGCCTTTATCTCTTTCTCTTTTCTAACTTTATATCTGTCTCTTTATTCAAAAAGAAAGGTAATACGAGGGAAGGAGAGAAAAGATAACAAGAAAGATCCAATTTAAGGTGTGTGGGCGTGTTTTAATCTATAAATTGTTCCATGAAAAAACTATCCATTTATACCATAAATTATAATTAGTGTATTATAATATGCTTCAATGTTTCATTTCATTAATCTTGAAAAATATAATAATATGATAAGTAGACATATTAATATAATATATTAAATTATAAATATAGGTAGAGAAAGAAAGAAAATATTAATAATGTATAGTTGGAAATTGAAGATGTAAATATAATACTCCATCCGTTTTAAAATGAGTGCCGTTTTAGTAAAAAAAAAAAAAAAAATTTAAAATAAATGTCACTTTCAGTTTCCAATGCAATAATAACTTTTTATTTTCAATCGTATCCTTCAATTAATATTATATACACTACTTCCAAAGTATTATTTTTTCTTTAATGAAAAACAAACTAATAGGTGGTTAGGATAATTTGGTAAAATAACATATTTCTTTCTTTTAATTAATGCATTTCTTAATGTGTGTAAAAATCTTAAACGATATTCATTTTGAAACTGGAAAGAGGTTATGTGAAATTTTACCTGCATGTGAAATTAACAAAGAAATAGAAGGATGAAAAAAGTGAAAATGAGTGATTTCAAACGAATAAGGTAAAGAGACCGAACTATCAATAATAATGAGAAAATGTTCCACATCGGATAATATGAAAAAATATGCAAAGACTTAGTCATATAAATAAAAGTCTTGTGTGTTAGTATTACTTGCATCAGTTAGAGAACTTGAGTGTTTTGATATTTTAATCTCTGATACTCTTTCGAAAGAAAATAATTGTGTTAACCGATTAACCAAACATGGGGTTCTTTTGAAACAAACTCTCAAAATGTGAGCTAATCATTCGAGATAGCTCAGGAATCAATGGCTAATGTTTGGTTTTGTTCGTCAATGACTTTATTAGTTTTCTTTTGCTTCATTCTAATGAAAAATATCTACATTAGGAGGTTGTATGACTTATCGATTCATAAGGATTTGTCGGTGGGGGAGATGCACACTTTAGGGTGGGGTGAAGATGGGGAGGCTTGGAGGTGGAGGCGTCGTTTGTTAGCTTGGGAGGAGGAGTTAGTGGTGGAGATTACGAATTTGCTTACTAACGTTACTTTGCAGGATACTGAACCAGATGTCTGGCTTTGGCGACCTAATATTGGTGATGGTTACACCGTTCGTGGCGTGTATCAAATGCTCATGCGGCAGAAGATGCACAACCACGACGTCGTTTCGGATGCTCCTTGGCATAAGAGCGTTCCTTTGAAAGTTTCTATTTGCGCGTGGCATCTTCTCCGCAATAGATGGCCAACAAAGGATAATTTGGTGTGGCGAGGTGTTTTTACTAATGATACCCAATTGTGCGTTACAGGATGTGGGGAAAATGAAATAATTGATCACTTAATTATTCATTGTCCTATTTTTGGCATCTTATGGTAACAAATTAAAACTTGGATTGGTGTGTTTTCTGTGGACCCCCAACAGATTTTGGACCATTATTATCAGTTTGTTTATTCTTCAGGTGGTTATACTCCAAGAAGGTCTTTTCTTCAATTGATTTGGCTTTGTGCTATTTGGGTTCTTTGGAATGAAAGAAACCAAAGACTGTTTGCTAACACAGCAAGAACAACAGTGCAATTACTTGAGAAGGTTAAGATTACATCTCTCAAATGGTTGAAAGCAAGAAATGTGTGCTTTCCATTTGGTTTTCATATGTGGTGGCAGCGTCTCTTTGCTTGTTTGGGGATTGGCTGATTTGCTCTTTTTGTTTTCCTTTTCTGTTTTGATCAGAACTTTGTTGTAACTTTGTTTTGTTTCTTTTGACACTTCTTGTGCTAGGGTACAAAACTATTGTTATTATATCTCATTTTGGCTTGTTCAAAAAAAAATCTACATTATGAAAATGTACTATTTTAATCACTTTTTTATTTTAGATGAAAAAAACACAGAAAATTTGATATTTTTTGCATGAAAATAACTTTGCACATAAGATTTAAAAAATGTGTAGAGGTGTCTGTTTAAATTTGAGAGTAAATTGTTCTTCAAAATTGTGATTGTCGACCAAAATAGTTTCTATATTTCAAAAATTGGTAAATACCTCTTCAAAATTATTTTACTAATGTGTATTAAAATGGATCCCACATGACATTACATGTCGAATAAACATGTGACATTTTGCATATATTAATGTAAAAAATTGAAGCTCACATCTGTTTTTAGAGAGAAGTTAGACTCTCTCTAAGCATATCGTGTACTCACCACTAAAATTAAGGTTTCACCTTGGTTCAATGACAGGAAACCCAATCAGACCGTCTTAGTTTACCTTTATATCATGTATGCATTACTAAATCTAGGGATTGAGTCCGTTCGAAAGTTTGAGCTCGAACTGGCACGATATGATGTCAATCCTGAATTAGATAACGAAGTTAGTCTTCAATAATACGACATCAATCAATATAAAGATTTTTCAAAGTAAATAAAATAAAAAAGATTTCCATAGCGGGGATTCAACCCGTTATTGATTTCCGAGTTTCTTCAAAAAAATTATTGAATTCTGAGTTAACCCAATAATTGTGCCACTAACTAGTTAACTTATAATTGAATTCACAAGTCTTTTCCACACATAAATCAAACAAAATATCAAATATGTATTTTTAAAATAAAGGAAAAATATATTTCCGTAGCCGGAAATCGGACCCGGAAATTCAACGTCAGAATTTGATCAGGTGAGCTACTACGGATTACATGTTAATTGGCGTAGCATTAAATATATAATACTAATAAAAAACAATTAAAACAGACCCACTCTACATAACTTTTTTATTTTTGATATATCCAAGGTACTTAACTAAAAGTTAAAATTATATTGCTGGGAAAAATATTAATTTTTTTTTACTAAATTAAAAGGTGAATGATATTTTATCAAAAAAAATATAACAAAAAGCTCAATGATATTCTTTGAGGGATAAAAAGGTGAATGATATTTCTTTTCTACTTTTTTACAAGTTCTTTTTGTTTTAAGATTCTACCATAATCCCGTTTGGTTACCAAAAAGAAGAAAATACAATATTTACAAAAAAAATTATACTGATAATATTTACAAAGCACAAGGTTATTCAATAGTCGATTAGTATTTATTAACTAGTATTTTAGGGTCACTAATATATTTTAATGCTTATAAAAATGGAATATATTGACTTCACAGCAAGTAGTGGGGTTGAGTAGTAAGAAATTGATTTAATAACAATTTTGACCTCCTAAATATTAGGAAGTTGCGATCTTGATCCCTAACAATTGGTTAAAAGTTCTCGTGTATGAAGAGATATTGTTTGAAGGAAACAATTCAGCTTAAGTGTTTAATGAGTTTTAAAATTTTACCGACATGTAGTTGGATTGAGTAGTGAAAAATCAATGCGCTTTAAGTAAGTGGTTAAAAAATCCAAACGCTTTAAACATGGGATTAGAAGCTCATTGTATATGAAGAGATAGATATGTTTGAAAGAAACAATTCAACTTAAATGTTCAACGCGTTTCAAAATTTCACCAACACGTAATTGGTTTGGGTAGTAAAAAATCCATGCTTAAACGGGTAGTAAAAAATCCAAGCGCTTTAAGCATGAGGTTAAATGCTCTTGTGTATGAAGAGCTATTGTTTGAAGGAAGCAATTTAACTTAAGTGCTTAATACGTTTCAACAGTGATTGATCCCTGCCAAACAACGGTAAATATTATGTATTCATAATACGATTATTACTATGGAAAGAAGGAAAAAAACTTGATACATCAATTTCAGTAAGGACCAATACAGTAAAAGACAAATTCTATACATACAGTTTGGTATGATTAAAAAATCCAAAATTTAACGAGTTATTTCTCACAAATATATCCAGAACACCGATAAAAAGTAATCATGCGATTTATTAATTTTAGGAACGACTTTTTTATTTACATTTTGATGAATTTGGATGCAACATTTTAATCAATTTGCTGTCATAATAGGACCTTGAGTGGATACATAACATAATTACGCTGCTACTGGTAATCAAGAACGCGTTTTCAACAACATGCTCTTGACCTTGTAATTTTGACGTCGTAGGTTGAAAACATGCTCTTGATTACCAGTTGCATTAGACATGAATTGCAAAACGATCAGCGTTTTAGAAATCATTAGAAGTTTGGCATTAACGTTCTAGGATGAAGCTTTTAATCCCTACGTCGAGCTTCACTATAAAAATAAAAATATAAAATTGTTAACTAAGCCCAAAAAAACCTCCGACCCTTATGTCAACGTCTATTTATCACGTTACATTCCAGTTCTACAGCCATAAAACTAGACAGTGTTTGTTATTACTGTCGTCGCTGTTGCATTACTTATTTTTACTTAAAAAGTTCAGGCATTGTTTAATTACTCATTGGATGAGTGGCGAGTGTGAATGTGCAAATGTGCATGTGAGCGTAAATTTCTTGGATGCTTGCCCCTCCCACTGAAACTTACCACCAACAAAACATAAACTGTAAATCAAAAGAGCCAACAACAAATCCACACACATTTTTGGGTTTTTCTTTCATTTTATTCATTCATTCATTTTAGCTCCCTATCATTTTACCGAGATGGAGAAGAAACAAACTGTCTCGGTAAACTAAAAAGATCTTTTCCTTCAAAAGGAGAACTCCACTCCCGGGAACCAGCAGCAGAAGTTTCAGCAGAAGCTGCTCCGCCATCTTGCAATCCAGCCATCGGGACAGTACTACCATTTGAGAGCAATGAACCATTTGAGGGCAATGATCTCATTGTCTGTTGTTGAGCAACACCTCCAGAAGCATTTGAATCATACTTTTGAGCCCTACTCTTTGTAAAAGGTGAAAGCCCTAACCATAAAGCATTTGACCCTGGTGAAGATAAACCTCTATCCAAAGACCAGTCTATGCTGGTGTAATCAAACTGCATCGACCCGCCAGTGCTCCAGTCGACCGGAGAAGATGCCCCTGATGTGGCTGCCGACCCTTTCCCTGGAAAGAGACCTAGAGAAGAAGCAGCAGCAAGCGTTGGAGACGCACCCGCCCTATTCCAATTGCTATTCCCTCGGTTGGTTGCTTGAGGATCTACTGAGTTGCTACTGCTGCCAGCAACAAACTGTTGTTGAGGTTGATATTGAAGTTGGTGATACATTTGATTAGAACTAAGATAGTTTGGACTAGGATTTCTAGTACTAGGAGCTTGAGGTAAAAACACATTAGACCTCATAGCTTCTACACTGTTAGTTGGATACCAACTGGCAGACATTCCAGGAGGTGATGAACTATTGCTTGAGGCTGGAACCTGCTTTGCATTTACAGTTTGGGGCCGCTGCATTACAACTATGGGTTCCTTGGCTGCTCCAGGTTGAAGATTTTTATAATCACCCCCAACAGACACATAACGAGCTTCAGTCTTAGCAGATGGCGGAGCCACTTGCAACGGTGAAGCCAGTGAATATGAAACAGAAGGATTAGATCCTGCACCAGGCCACCTTTTGTCAGATAATATAGTGGCCTGTTGTGGCTTTACCCATTCAGACTTAGGCAGCATTCTCTTTAGAGGTTGTATATTTTTGCTACTGGATTCTGAAGATACTCCATTTGTAATTGCTGCTTTTGTATAGTTAAAATCTTTTTCATCTATTCTGAGTTGGTTCAGAGAAGGAACAGGTTTTGTTTGTGACCTTGGGTTCTGACTAGAAACTCCTGACTGCTTACCATTGTTGATGATAGGAGGATCGCCAGTTTCCTCTGGCTTTGGTGGAGCAGATGGTGGATCATGTTTCGATTCCCTCAAGATCTCTGCAGCCTTTTCAAGATCACCCTCACAGGAAACGATGACTCTTTCAACCTCCTGTTTTGAACATCCATACCTAATTTCCATGTCTGCAATCCTAGCAAGTTCTTCTGATATGTCAATTTTCAAACTGCCCTTACCTGTGGTTTTATCATTTTGACCATCCGCTTCATCATTACTTTCAAATAGCCATGCAACTGATTCCTCCACCCTACCTTCATTCAATACCAGTGCCATTGTTGCCCGTTCATGAGAAAATCCCATAGCCACGAACTGTTGAGCAAGTGTCTCAAGTTTCCTTGACATAAGATAACTTCTGCACCGCTCACGTAGCTCCTGTGCTCGCCTTTCCTTCTGCCGTTGATGTTTTCTCTCATTCTTTTGGCGGATTTTCTCTCGCTTGTCATTATCAGCTCCAGGAACTACTTCCGGTTTAACAGGAGGATTAGAAGTTTTCTCTTTATGCTCTTCAGACTCCCCAGACCAACTACCATTGTTAGAAACAGAATCATACTCAACACCAGCTACCACCAAGCTGCCAGGATGTTCATCTGTCTCATCTATGTTCCGAAAACGACCATTAGAATGCATTGGTGAGGTAGAGGGTATCGCTGATGTGTCCAAAGTATGGAATGTTCCTAATAATGGATTGTATGCACTCGCTGGAATACCAGCTGTTGCACTGCCAGATCCTGTGGACTTCGCAGAAGCCTTTGGAGTTTCCTTGCTAGCCTTTTTGTCTTTAGACTTAGATCGGGATGCAGGAGACATCTCTTTGACCCTGTAACATTTCAAGAAAATAAGTTTTTTTGAAGAACATTTAAAGAAAATAAGCTACAGTACAATGTTTTATATGACTACTGAATCAGCAGATAATTACATGCATAAACAAAGTCCAGGACAAAACCTATTGACTGAATCACATTGTAGTTCAAAAAATAAAATAAAAATGGTACCGTGATATATGCATGAATCTGTTGGCAAAAGAGAAAGCACTTACAAGTTGGATGAAACTTTCAATACTAAATCCAATGAAATGGAAACTAATTACCGTTCTCTAGTTTAAAGTATGAAAATCTACCAAGGGGACATCTGCTTGAGCATAAAATTGTATTAACAGTACTGATGTACCTGGGAACATTATTAAGAGGATTATTATTCCCAGGTATAGTTTACAATGCGGGCACATTATTAAGAGGGATATTATTCCCAGGTATAGTTTACAATGTTTGGTAAATACTAATCTTCCTGGGAGTTACTTCAAAAAAATTAGTACACAGTAAACAGAATTAAAAATATACAAAAATGGTAGGTAGTAAAGTGAAAGTGGGAAGTTAGAGTTTGATTGAAGTGTTAAAAAATAATTTCCATTCCCACAGAAGTATAAGGGCTCATTTACTTTTTAACGTTTCCTATTTTCATTATTGACTTCAACTGATAAACATGATAGAATCTAGATTTAATACTTCCCTCACGGTTTTCTTCTACATTTTTTCAGAACAAATTCAGCATTTCAAGAGAAGGCCAAAACAATGTTTCCATTGTTCCTAAAAATGCATTTTCCCTTGCTATCCGTCTATCTTTTTTCTAGCAGTCAATCACAATTATTCACACTACATGAGTCTTCTATCTCCTTATTTGCAATTTGAAATGAACACAAAGTTAAGAAAATGAAACCTGGAAATATTACAAGTAAACTGTGCCTAAGATTTCCACTGTTTAACATGTGAATAGAAAGTGGGAAACACATGGGTAAACAAGATTCTAAGGAATCTATAATACCAAGGTGTTATATATAGATTACAACTTGTACCAAACATACAAATGTAATATTTCCAATACTACTTTCCCACATTGAATTATATTTAAATATGGCTTGATACAGACTTACTCTTGGGGAAAAACTAACAAACCAGGGAAAGAAAGTGAACTAGTGCAAACACTAACTACATGAGAAAATAATTACACCAAACATATATATTTCCCGTCAAATTAAGTACATAATTAAGTACATAGTTAAGAGGAAATATGGGACATGTATCCAGTCATACTCCTACACCTTAATAGATTCAAACAATAAAGAATCACACAGGGCCTCTTTTACCAATGATGTTGCCACATTTATTTGTACAGCCAGAACAGAAAACTCTGGTCATTTTAATGAGAATTGGGAGCTTATACAATATACATGGCCCATCTGACAGAAAAAGTAGGTCCTTGTCCCACGACATAATGACATGGGACAGCATCAAAATTGAGAAAAATTCACTTGCATTTCACAAGGATGCACAACACAAGTCAATAATTTTTCAAACCATAAATGAAAAGATAAAATTGACAGAAAAGGTATCACTTTTTCACGCGTGTACAACATTTTGATCAAACAAACAGCAATACAGAAATAAAAAAAGGAGGAGGAATGCAACAAACAAGTATAACGAGAATAAAACAATGCCCTATTTTCATGTTCAGATGGGCATGGACGGCGACAAGATCATATCCTGCTTCATTGGCTGATATCAGCAATCAAACCCCTCATCC
>Ga0228710_1002217_pt1 | contig 30404 bp, 19 predicted proteins | sample MedpolnodulmetaG_FD_177995 | JGI IMG/M metagenome (GOLD analysis project Ga0228710, IMG submission 177995) | Root nodule microbial communities from Medicago polymorpha collected in Santa Monica, California, United States - pink nodules | ecosystem: Host-associated > Plants > Roots > Nodule...
ACCTTTATTGATAGTAGTTCTTTTTTCATTTTTTTTGGTGTACGCTTACTACGTTTTACGATATTAAAGTTGCATCTTTAAAATTGTAGATAATTTGACTGATCCAGATGATAATTTTATCATTAGACACTTCACTTTTTCCTGTAATTTTGCCGGCCTCTTTGTTTCTCCTATATTATATTACTTGAAGTTGTTTATTCTGACTTTTTATTTGCAAAAATCGCTACAGTAGACTATAACATTACTTTGTTTTGGCAAAGTAATGACTTTGATTCCATATTCATTTTTGTTGATTTCCATATTCATTTTTGTTGATGCAATCTAAATGTTGTTAATTTGCTTTTTTGAGATTGTGCATGTCGATCACTCTCAATTATCACTTAGTTTGATTCTTTCTGAGTTTATTTGCAACTCTACAAATAATAATATAGGCAATTTGATATTTCATATATGAAACTCTACAAAATTCGTGCATCGCACGGGTTAGATTCTAGTTAAATATAATCATCATATCATATGACACACAAAAGGAAAACAGTTTTTATTCACATACATACATGGACCATAAGTAGGGCAAGTGAAGAAATATTCTTCACCTTTTCACCTGTTTTCAATTAATTTTCAAAGCTAATTATCCATTATGTTGACTAACTAACAACAATCAATCATTCATTGAGACGAGGCTCCATCCAAACTAACTTAGACTTTTGTGTTTCCTTGCCTCCACGTTTATTTGAAACGTCACAAAGTCACCCTTTCTAGTCTTCTAAAGTTTTTACTTCAATTTCTACTTAGGTACTATTCATTTACACAAGAATCTAGCTTAACATAATGTTCAATGGCCAAAACCTTTTGGTAACATATTCAATTATCCATGCCCTTGACCAAACTCAATTTTCTTTTAAATTTTGATCAATGCCACTGTCTCCTTATATATGTATGTTCCTTGTCAAGTTTTAAATAAAAATCTAAGACCACGTATCACGACATTAAGATTTTTTATGTCTATGCGACCACAATATGACTGCATTGGCCATATTTGACCGCAATTTTTTTTCCGTTTACAAGTATCGTGAGACGATTAAAAAACTTTTTTTTTCTTCTTCTTGTATCTTTATGTTTGCATATATAGACATAAAGAATATGCAATTTGTTGTAGTCTAGCAGAGGCCAAAAAGCATAGTTGGTGAATGACAAAATAGGATTGTTAGCTAAAACCAAATTCTACATAATACCAAACTACTGTCTGATGTTTCTGCCTGACCATTGGCCAATGACCACATTACATTCCTGCATGATTCTGTTTCACTCCTAAGTTTAAGAAACACTAACTCACTTACATTTTCAGAGTGATGTTATATATAGCAAACAATTAATTCGTGAAATCTCTCAAAACATGTTTAGAGTTTAAAAAGGAAACGTCGAAACAACCAATCACACTTAGTTATGATGGCTTCATGATAATTATTCTCGCTATATTTAATATTTTCCATTTTTGAAACATGTTGATAATAAACTTGTAAGACCAGCCTATTGTTTGATCAAAACATACCAATTAATAACAGGAATTGGTATAAATAGGAAGTTTATGAAAATTAACAATGTGGCCTTTCCTTAATGAACAAAACAAAAAATTTAGCTACTCAATTCTAACTTCAATGGGTTCTTTAATGAATTCATAGTCTAGTTTCTAATTAATGGAAGTATATGATCAATGTAACAAAGAAGTTGGTGTATAAAATCAATGAAGACAGAAATAGTACACAACACAAGCAAGCTATACATGCATCATTTATCACCACCTCCCCAAAAAGAAAAAGAAAAATAATTTTTGCATTAATTCCAAACCACCATCCATAATGTTTCACTGTACCCTCAACAACAAATTAAATTGAAACAATATATAGGGTACTCTAAATTAAAAAAATACATGAATTTATATCAAACATATGCATACATATAAACCTGTTGTCTAGCCAAGAGTATTTAGATGAGATGGCTCGGATTTCTTTCAGTTTAATCATAGGTCTTGAGTTCGTATTCTTTGAGATTGCAACAACGTTAAAATTCTTAATACAGAAGTTTACTGCTCGTTATGATCTTATCGGACTCGAGAGATTAATATCTGCTATCGAGTACTCCTTCCAGAAGATGGTGATCCACTCCCAGATCCATACATATTATGTCCCATCATCATCATCATAGAAGATGGAACTCCAACTCCATGACCATAAACTCCACCACTACCCTCACCAACACTCCCATCTCTCTGATCACTCCTACCAATCATAGCACTCTTCTCTCCTTCCATCTCCCTATACTTACTCAAATAAATCTTGAGTGGCTCAACATAATCTTCAAATCCAAGTGTTGTCATAGCCCAAAGAAGATCATCACCGTTGATTGTTTTCCTCTTCTCTTTCTGACACTTATCAGAAGCTTCTCCTGTTATGAAACTGATGAACTCTGATACACACTCTTGCACTGTTTCTTTTGCTTCTTTTGAGATCTTTGCGTTTGCTGGTAAAGCCTTTTTCATGATCCTACTCACGTTTGCTATTGGAAGAAACCTGTCTTGCTCTCTGCAACCTGTTTGACCACCTCCTGACTCATTGTCTGATTCAGCCATAGTTGCAAATCTATGAAATGCTACCAACCATATATAGTCTTATTATATGTGTGTGTGCATTTATATATTCAATCATATGCTAACATAATAAAATATTCTTTACACTAGTGTGAAGTGAGAAAAAAAAGACCATAGTGTAAACTATATATAATGATTTAGATTAGATTGTGGGATTCCTTGGATTCATCTAGATATAATTATAAAGAATTTTTGTGCTCATAAAAAAATGTGGGTGGTGGTGCCTACAAAGAACAATTAATTCAAATTTTAAATTCGCTTACAAATAATTAGAGGTTGAATATACAATGAGCAAAATTATAAAATATGAGAACGTTTACCATTAATCAAAGAGAGTCATGCTAACAAGTGCTTTGAATTTCTTGGATTCATCCAGATAAAAAAAAAGAAGTGGGTGGTGGTACCTATAAAGAAGAATTAATACAAAATTAAAATTCACTTAAAAATAATTAGTTGTCTCATACATACTCAACAAAATTATAGAACATGAGAGTTGTTTATTGTTAATTAAATTAGGAAAATGTTTTTTGTACCTAAAAAAATTAGGAAATTCTTTGTCAAGGAATTAGATATAATAATACATTGAAAATTTTACACTCAACTTTTAAAAAAAATTAAAATGTTATTGTCAATACAAATTTTTTATTTTGAGTTCCACTTAGTAGCATGACTCAGACAAGTTTAGTTTTTTTTTTTTTTTAATGTGACCAACCAACAAAGTATATAAAAAGTGAAGATAAAAAAGTAGGTATGGTATCAAAATGTGGAAAAATTAATGAATGAAAAAGTTTGGAAATTGGCGGGTGAATTATAATTCATAGGAATGGGGGGAGACGGGGAAGTGGGGTATGTATGGGTGTTTGATGAGTGATGCCTGTGTGTGTATTTATGGGTTTTGAGTTTTTTATAGAACTAAATTTCGAAAAATTTACCTCATACCATCTTAATTATACATACCTCTATCCCCACAATTAATCAAATTTTACCCTTATCAATTTTGAAAATCCACTTATGATTCCGGCCAATTCAGTTTTCAAAAGTGTCGGGATGAAGACACTTTTAACTTTGAAAGTGATTCGTTCCAGTAATTTTAAAATTGAAAGTGCTGATATATAAATATGGGTTTTACTAGAAGTCATCCATAAAGGCGTTTTTTAGCAACTTACATCTGAAGGTGTGATTTTCACTTTTTAGTTATAATTTTGCTAAAAGACACCTTCATAAAAATTAGTTGGTGTCTTTTAACAAATGCTCATAGAATAACTTGCTAAAAGACACCTTCATAAAAGGTGTCTTCTAGCAAAACCCTATAAATATTTATTAAAAAAAATTGTGGGGGCGTGTGGAATATATAGCTTACAATTTATAGTGAATTAAACTAGTGTGTTTAACTTTTAAAAATAAAATATGGGTCTCGTTAACCAGTGAAAAGTGGTGTAATAACTAGTTAGTCAAAAGTAACAGTTTATATTTCCAAGACAATTTTTCTATTTTTGGATTCCTTAACCAGTGTCCCGGGGCACTGGTTAACGTTCTTCATAAAATATTTATGATGAAATTTACATATAATCTATCTAGAGAAATTATAAAGTTTAGTCCAAATCATATAATTAGTATGAACAAAAAGTCCAACCACCTCTTCCAAAGTCATATCATATAATTAGTATGAAGAGAAAATAATGTTTAATTGTTGTGGTACTGTATTGAGCCGTGGATATTTTGAGGCCATTCATGTCTAAGAAGGGGTATTGATCACGTGTGTTTGAATTTTTACATTGGCTTGGAACTGCGTGGACCTTAGAATCCAAGCATCCATGTCACTGCTGAAAGGAGACAATGGTGTAAGGACACCTTTAATGGTGCAACTCAACAAGACTACAAGAGTATTGTCATGCTCCCCTATCACTTTAAACTCAAAGTAATCCTTTTTATTTTTTGTTTTAATGGTGTCCTTAACCTACAAGTTGGTGACTAAAACCAAATCAAGGATGTTTATCGGAGGTGCTCTAAGTTATCTCTAAAGTAAAAAGTAGGCTCGGTTGAACGAAAGGTGGTGCATGTGTGACGGGTGAAGATCCTCTCCATTTCTTAAAGAAAATGAAAATGTTAATTACTATAGTTTTGAAGTAAATATATAATATAAATGCACATATTTCAAGAATTGAAGACATTAATTGCACATTTATACATCAAAACTTTGGTAATGGAAGAATTGAGAGAACTTAAAATAGAGAGGATCTTCATCCATGTGTGACACTGAGCATATTTTTTTGTTCGTTTAGGTCTTTCTTATAATCGTAAGTTAGAGACTAATCTTTTAAAATATGCACCAACAAGAGATTGAACGTATGATCACATGTTTAAGAGAGACAATTATTTGTCAATAGAAAAATTTGTAGGTAATGAAGATAATTCTAGTACAAAGTGTGTTAAGCACTTTTACTTCATGCTTTTTTTTTTCTTTTCATTTAAGCTACCAAATATACTAAATGCATGTTTGAATTTGGGGTGAGTTTGACCAAATTAAGGTGAGTCACCGTAATTTTACAAAAGATATACTTTAAAGTTTATACAAAATCATGGTGTCACCATAATTTCGATAAACCAATCGTGATATCAAATATGTCATTATTGCATATTTGGAATCACGGATATATTTTTTCCCTCCCAATCGAATTTGTTCCATACGTATGAGTCATAAATCAAATTTCTGACCACACGTTTAAGGGCCTCAAGTCTCTTATCAAGTGGATCAATCCATTGTTAATGTTGAAGATAGATTTTGATGATACATGTTTAAATCTCATTTTAAACTTTTACAATAATTATATAATTCAGTTTAATCTCTCGAAAGATTAAAATCAATTTTAATCTATCAAAAAAATAAATTGAGAAATAAGTTAACTCATAAACCAAAAGTCCGCAAACAAATGTCCTTCAATAAAAATAGAATTCGGCTATTCTCCCAGCAAGTTTTGCTCCCACCCCAACCAAACTGATCAAAATACCCCTGCGTTATTAAACTAACGCATGTGTAAAATGATGCGTTACTTAACTAACGCGGCGTGACTTAAGACACGCAAGTGAAAACCACTGTGTGAGTTAACTCACGCCTACTGACATACCATGTTGGTGTTGTACTGATATGCATTCAATGCAAACTATGTGATCCGTAATCTTTACACGCTCATAATTGAACTGAATTACGCCAGTTTAACAACATTATCAGATAATACGACATAATCGATCAAAATTACACAAAATCATCGTTTTTGTCACGATCACATAATCACACATAACGATCCAAACGGTCAAAATTACACAAATTCGTCGGTAATGACCCGTAATCACTTAATCACAATTAACGATACGTAAATGATCCAAATTACATGAACATGTACTTAAATTCCCAAAATCACATAATGGTCCAAATAACCAAAATAACCAAAATTCATTGTATTTCTCAAAATCACATAATCACATATAAACGATCCAAATTGCACAAATTCGTCGTTAATGACGCGTAATCACTTAATCGCATATAATGCCACATAAACAATCCAAATTACATCAATTTATCCTTAAATTCTCAAAATCGCAAAGTCTCACATAAACGATCCAAATTACACATAACACAAATTCATTTCAATTCAATATTACAGACACAAATTCGAACACATTAGACTATTACACGTTCATTAATATTACACTTCAACGGATCAAACATAAATATGTACAGTGTTAACCTCAACCATTAACCTAAACATGTAATCAACGTCGCTATTATCTTCGAGAAGTTGTGAATAATACACGGTCTTCCATAAGTCTTCTTCCTTATCCTCCCCCAAGTTCACGCCTGACACATTTACAATCACATCACATGTTCTATGATTTGAACCAATATGGATAAAGAAGTCGTCAAGTTTTACTTTCAACTCGTCCAACTTTTCGGTGGGATTTACAAAGAACCTAGCCCTCCTTTTCACATATACATAACGAACATGAAGTTTAACTGGATCTTGTGCATCTTCAGACATGTTTCACTTCACAAAATATAATGAAAAACAAATTTGAGAGAAATGAGATAAACTAAATATTTGAATAATTAGAGACCAAAAAATGGGAGCAATAATTGGCGTGACATAACCGGCCACCAAAAAAAAATTCACTTCATATATTTATATAATTTTAGTTACATATTGGCCACAAATATCCAAATTACATATTCGGCCACAAAAAAATACGTCGGTGTGATATAATGCAAAAAATAGGACAAACACCGACCAAAAAGCCTCATAACCTATAACCTATCTAAGTAGTCTAGTGATAGTGCTAAATTTCCGTCTTCTTTCATGTCTTCCATGACTTCAAATTCTTGTTTCTTTTTTTTTTGCGGAGTGGAAGTATCACCATAAATAATTGGATTGTGCTCATTTGTTGGTTTCTTTGGCGGCTTCGTCTCCTTGGACATGAGTTCATTGAATGCGTTTTGTCTATCCAAAAACTCAAAATGTCAATTTTACGCCCCACCAATCTTGTTATTATTCCACTCCATACAACTCGGTGGTAACGGACAACCTTCCTTCAAAATAACATGAAGATAGTGGTCGGGAATTAAGCAAAGACACATGATGTTGGAATGTGGCTTAAGTGGTGGAGCACCTCGGATTGGGAAATATGTCTCACATATACCTTTTTCAGGCAAAGTCAGTAGAACAACGACTCTATTGTAGCAAGTAGCAATAATGTGACCCATATCCGGAGTGGTCAACCACTTATCTACCAGCGCAATACCACTTGTACATTTTGGAGGGTGTTAACCATTCAAGATTATGTTATAACGCTCCTTCGTGTCATATATCGGCATGTAGTCACTCTTATGATTTCTCATTTCATGAATAAGTGCTTGACGAACCAATACATGATATTCCTCATCCATCCCTAAGTGCCTAGCTATGACCCGGAATCCACAATGACCATGCCCTTTAACATTCACAATTTCTCCAACAAAAGGTCTCATGATATTTGGAATTTGTGAAATGTATGGGATATTCCAAAAAGGTTTTGAAGTAGACGATGAAGCTTGTGAGCGGGAGTAAGTACCAATACGTGCATCCTTCCTCTTTGGAAGTGACTTATTGGGTTGTGAAGGTTGACTATCCGGATTTTGAGAATCAATAGTCTCCCACGTAAAGGGCATTCGACCCGTTGATGATACTTTGAGTGTAGTCCTCTTCCTTTTAGGTGCTCCCTTGGTTACCATCTTTTTTGAAGGTGGAGACAAATTTGTGTCTTCCGGAAATGCTAATTGACGCATGATCTCTTTGATGTAGAGTTTCATCTTGTAAGGGCATTTCTTGAGACGTTCTTGAATGTCATTCCACTCTTCCATCACGAAAAATCATCATCAACCTCTTCTCCTTGTACACTCAACATTTTCCAATGAGAGTATATATCATCCAATACAAGAGGCAATTTTTGCTTACTTTTCATGACAACAATACACGCACAAGGAAAACCGTACGATGTCTTTTGCACACAACCACAATCTTCCTTACCAAATCCAAATGTCTTGGAGCATTTCAATTCATCATAGATAAATTTCAATGCGCGTCTAGATAAATAACCCTCCAACTCTCTCATCATCTTGATTTTTTTTGTAGTTGTGTTCTAAGGCCGTTTTGTTCCTCCCAAAACTTCCTTATATCTCACCAAATTGCACGACCAACATCTTGTCTATTTCATTCCAACATGATGCCAAATCACCCACGCTACTCCTCAAAAAAAATTTCAATACTCCATGAGCCGATTCAACAATGTTGGTGGTTTTACACCCTAGATGCAAGACTTTATTCGTCCATGCCCTCACAAATTTTTCCTTACGGTTCAAAACTGTGGTTTCAACATATACAATGAACTCAAGAAATGGCATGCATACTTCTTTGAATTTCAATAAATCACTTGCATATGATTCCTCCATAGGAGATTCGACCAACTCTTTCCAAGCACTCACGATTTTCTCAACAACATCTCTATTCTTCTCCTTGTCCTTCCTCACTTGTTTCTTGTCAACGTTTGCATCCCTACGAGGCTTTGGTTTAACTCTACAATTCGTGATGCACTTAGCCCTTACATTCTTCCCTTCATGAAAAAAACAAAGCATAGTGTATGTTTCAGGGAAAACTGTGGCAACGAAATTCATCAAAGCAACATCCCTGTCAGTGACAATCACCTTAGGCATGTTGTCTTTTGAGGACAAAAGACCTTTCACCATCTTAAGTGCCCAAGTAAAGTTATCCTCTTGTTCAAAGTGAAGAAAGGGAAAACCAACGGAATACATCATTTTGGTAGAGGTGCAACCAACTATCTCAAATAACGACATTCAGTGGTTGTTGGTTTTGTAAGTGGAGTCCATGACCAAAACGGTCGGAAAAGTGTTGAGCAATTTAATTGACTCCGGATGAACAAAAAATATGTCTTCAAGAGTGGTTTCCTCACTATTGCATCTTGTGTAATAGACGTATTGGTGCTCCACCAACATCGTAATCAAGTATTGTAACTCCGTCATGTTACCTCTTTGCCCCTTGCGCCATCTAGTTCGCACATTGTACACTTGCTTGATAGTTGTTACACTTTATTTTTTATTTTGCTTCAAATTGGTGAGAATATTCCGAGGCACCGTCAAACTCTTTGTCATGTCGATAACTTTTTTCTTCTCCTCCGCACTAAGTCTACCCGCAAGAAGGTGTCCTTGTAACTTTTCCTCCAAGTCATGGTCGTGCATTCCACAAAGCATTGCTATCCACCAATCATTTGTATCCTTATCAAAGAAACCTTTCAACCTAAACAAACATTGACATTTCCTTGAGTCGATGCCTTCAAGGTTTGGTTTCTTCCTCGTCTTAGGTGGCTTGTATATCCCACTCCTTTCACATTGCATCATCAAGTACGACCTTTTTAATCTTGATTTATCTATACAAACAGTAAATCCGGCCCTTTCCCCTTGTCGACGAACCCAACCAAGTAACTCTTCTCGCTCTCTCCATCTTGCATTTGTTGTAAAAAATGAGGCGGTGTTGCGAACTTTGCAAACAACACCGATAGGTATCGGTTTAGGTTCTTCAATTTTACCAATGTTAGCTTGAAATGGAATTTTGACTTTAAACGGTTTCACATTAACGGTTGGTTTGACATCACCGGAACCTACGCCGGAAGCATCGCCGAAAGCTTCAATTTTGGCCGGTTTCGGTTCAACGTCGTCACCCGCCACATTGTCAACCATCTCACTAGTATATCTATTGAATAAAAAATAACAAAGAAAAAATTAAAAAATTACTTGTGGAAGAAGCTAACCAAGAACAAAAGTGGCGTAAAAAATTCAAAAAAATTGTCTACACACAGTAGCGTGACTTAAGTCACACAACACTTAACTCCTGCGTTAAGTCACACAACCTTTAACCCTTGCGCAAGTTAACGTGCGCCAAGCCCTATTGCCTACGAAAACCAGACGAACCAAGCACAAAAACCAGCAAAATGAGATGAGTTTAGATGATACATTACCTGATATTTGCAATGATTTGGAATGAGGATTTTGACCCAAAATATCGCACTTTTTGGGTTTTTGAAGGTGGAGGGAAAGAAAATGGTGTTTGGAGTATGGACTGATGGGTTTTGTACAAAAACAGTAACTATGCGTGACTTAACTCACGCGGCATGAGTTAAGTAAGGCATCGTTACTTAAGTAGCGCAAGGGTAATTTTGTAAATTCAGTTTGGCGCGAGTGTTTTGTGCTGGGAGAAGAGCAGAATTCATAAAAATAAAGTTATAGTTCATCAATGTTGCCCAATTTCTATACATTGTCCATGTCCTCCTTCTCTCTTTGACCCCCTCTTTTTCATTTCTTTGGCGATGTTATGTATTTTTGGATTTGTTGATACTAATGAATGAAGATAATGATGTTTGTTTAGATTTGTTTGAAAGAAAATGTTTTTTTCTTTTTTTTAGGGGTAAAAGAAAATGTTATTATTGAGATCAAAATATACCTTCTCAATTTGATCCTTTTGCATAAAACTTCAATAGGAAAACCATTGGAGTTTGAATGAACGGTACCCTTTGAAAATCAAAATCAACATAAAACATTGTCTATATACACATACTCTTTATGAACCACTTCTTCCAAAATAAAATATAAGCAAAAAGAGTAGTTGAAAAGTTGATGTATGTGGTTAAAAATTTAGTCTGATTATAAAATAGTATTGAAGGGAAAAAAATCATAATCAATTTTTTATGTGCTTAAGCAACAAAAAAAAATCCAACTTGTTTATTCAACTAATCATGCATTACCACAAAAGTGACCATGTATACTTTATTGATTGTTTAACTTCTCTCTAACCATGTTTAACATACTAAATTTTATTACCACTACAATTGCTTTCAAATGACAAAGCCAGTACTAATGGTAAATCAATGTGATTTACCTCATCAAGACCAACATTGTTCACTTAATGAATCAAACATCACAATGTAACAAAGATTGAATATCCTATCTAGTTGTTTAACCTTTGCTGATGCTTTTCAAGAGTTGGACCTTTTCAATGATCCAGCATTCAAGTACATATAATACTGCTGTTCAGAGAAGTTTGATGATGTAGATACTGGAGTATATCCAGAATATCGCCCATCCATCTTTGCCAAACAAATATCGTTCATATACTTCAAAATATCAGTCTTTTGGACGAATGGCTGAGACGCGTATTCCACAAATGGCATCCACTGCAGTAAAGAATAATATGAAGAATTGATATCTCCCTAAGGTACAGTACACTCTCAAACTTGTATGTAATAAAGCAAAACAACATTGAAAAATGAAAAGGAGAGCTTTGATTATAAAGGGTGATGGCACATGCTTTATATTTCAAGCTCGTGAATGGATATCATGAAACTGACTTGTAAGGTGATGATTGCCTAAGGGCCTGTTTGGGAGGAGGAAGAAAATATTAAGTGATGGCTTAATGAAGGAAGGAGGAAGAAAATGGTGATATATTTATGAACCATAAGTATTGAACATTTTAAAAACCAGAAACACTGCTTAGTTTGAAGCCTTGAACTATAACTAACGTACCTGTGCACCCTCTATCTCTGACCTCTGCACTTGGATCTCAGACGAAAGAGGCCGCAACATACACATAAAGAATAAATCTGACTTCTCAAAGAATGAACTGTGACTTTGTCTGTTTATCAGATATTCAGATGAATGGAGAAAAGAATGCTCAGTCATCTAAATCTTGACAAGAATCCAGGAAACTTTAAAGGAATAATAGGTTACTAATTTATCAAGAAAAATTAAAATAAATAAATGTTCCAAGCACACATTCTCCCATAAACAATGATATTAGTAAAAAAAAAAATGGACATGTCAATATGAGATTTGAACCTTCTACCTCCAATTTGAAGTCCCATTTTTTAATCATTAGACCTTCTGAATTGATAACATATTCGTAAAAGTATGCTACCTGAATGCTAATACTTCCAGAAATTCTGAATCAACCTATAAAATGGAAAGAACCAAGAGTTAAATGCCGGTAGAGGAACCGGAATCTACATGGACTAGCCCACATGTAATTGTACAGCATCGGAATTACTTACTCCTGTCTCTTCTTTGACCTCTCTTACCGCTGCTACACAAATATCTTCTCCCTGCATAGGTTAAATAAGTAGGTTATATATACACACAGCATATCATCATATACAAAAATAGTAAAGCTATCCAAATCCAACACATTTACCTGATCGACAACTCCGGTAGGGAATTTCCAAACTCCAGTTCCCTGAAATAGTCCACTATTTTCCTGAACAACTAGTACCTAGGATTAATGAAACAAGATATTAGCTGCCAAAAGAACCGTGTAAATTCAGATAACGAACATGAGAGAAAGTGATAAGAAATAAGATATGTAGGAGCAATGCGTGAGAGAATGGAGATATTAATTAAATGAAATATAGAGGCTATTCGTCAGTTATTTTTAGGAGAGGCAAGATTCTTTTTTCCTAAATGATCAAATACACTAGTTCTCTCTCGGACGAAAAGCACACAAGTTATTTTTCATCCCAATTTACACGACATTATCATTCTACCAAGGTACAAGATAGGAAAACTACATTTGTTAAAGGTTCAACCCTCAAACGTCAACGCAATACTTCCAATTAACCACAAGCTTGATTACGAAGTTGTTTAGTATTTAATAGCGAGGAAATACCTCGTGTTTTTCATTCATGACAAATGAACCAATGCCAACCCGGTGTGTGGCATTCGCAGGAATGGTATTTGGACTTTCAGGAATCCAATACACAAGCATTAAATATTTTGGTTCTGCATGGTGAAACCAAAAACCTTCCTGTCATAGAAAGAATCGTAAATGCATAAAATTGATACATGGCAACATTAGTAGAACTCCAATTTTCATTAACCAAACTTCTCAACAGAACCATTATCAATATGGTAAGCAACAGACTCACCTTAACTAAGGCTTCAGCAAGACCGACTAGACTGATAGGTAATTTAATCCAAACTCCCTTCTTGCCCTGCAAGACAAGGTCGATTTACTAACCGAAATAAAAAATTTGTGACAGATTCTAAATTTCCAACACATATGTAAGGATAAAAACACTTGTTGCACATAATCACTTCCAGTAAACAAAATAAACAAGAACCCGAGCTTATAGCAATTGCTAAATCAGAAAGGTAATGCAAATTCAAATAGGAAAATATTTATTAATTACCATCTGTTTCCAATGTAAAATCGAAGCTCTTAGAATTGAGACGAATGTAGTCGAATCCATTGGCTGATCAAGCTCGACAATAACACCACCATACTTGTCATCAGTCGATGTTAGTACTTTAATCCGTTGAACTTGATCTTCTGCCGCGGTTGACATGCATCGAATAGGAACCGTGGTTGTCACTCCAATCTTAACTAGTAAGAAAAGGAAACATATTAGATTGTTTATTTTAGAAATTCTAAAGAAACCTTAAGCAACTACCTCTTGAAGTGGGTCTTGTAATTGTTCTACATGAAGATATGAAACGTTGAGTAGCATTTGCAAGAAAACGAGAATTATTGGTTGAAGAGAAGATAATTGAGAATTTTGGAAGCGATCTAAGCATGATGTTGTTGTTGTTAATGTGAATCAAAGTATTGAATGAATGAGGTTGGAATTGTATTTATTTGAATTTCAATGGGATGAAAATTGAAATTGAAATTGAAACAGAAAAAGTGGATTGCATTCAAGGAAGTGGAACATCGGACACGGTGAGGGAAACCAAAAGTAGGTATTGTTCCACGTCGACAGTATCTAGATGCTGGTTTCTCTTGCCCATTTTTTATTGAATGAAAAAGTTTTTTCGTCCGGTCAATTTCATTTCCTAATTTTTTGAAATAGTTGTCCATCACTTTTATAAATGTCAACCAATTTAGTTTTAGGCAAATAACACTTTTTTGTTCCTTTTAGTTTAACATAATTCTTAAGTTAGTATTCTAAGTTTCGAAAGTTTCAATTATGTCCTTTTAGTTTGACAGAATTCAAAAGTTAGTCTTTAAATTTTAAAAGTTTCAAATAAATCATTTTAGTTGATAAACTATTTCACTGTTAGTATTCGTTTAATTGATGCTGATGTAGACGTTAAGTTGTTGACTTGAATCAAAATGTTATCTTTTAAAAGCTCAAGGGTGTTAAAACTCTACGTTTAATGGTCACAAATGATCATTTATAGTGCTAGAAAGACAACTATTTACAACAACAAATGTCTTTCTTGCACTATTAAACGACACTTATAGTGCTAAAATGATATTTGTGACCATTAAACGTAATGTTTTGACACCCTGAAACTATTTAAGTGACAGTGTTTTGATCCAAGTCAACAACATAACGACTACATCAGCATCAATTAATTATTAATTGACAGTAGAGGTAATGGTGAAATAGTTTATCAACTAAAAGGACCTATTTGAAACTTTTGAAACTTAAAGGACTAACTTGGAAATTATGTCAAACTAAAATGATCTATTTAAAACTTTTGAAACATAAATGACTAACTTAAGAATTCTATCAAACTAAAAGGACAAAACGTGGTATTTGGCCTTTAGTTTTTATGTACATGTTGCGTTAAACGCTGACGTGGAGTTTCAAGTATACTTTCATGTGTACACGAACAAATTTTGATTGAAATTGTTTTTTAATGGTTACTAACTTATGTGTTAAATAGACCTGGATATCATCCTAAAAAATAGTTCAAATGATGAGGGTAACAAACATATTTATACACCCGACAGTCTGGAAACGTGAGCAATGCGGGATTAGAAACAAACTATAAACAACTTCAAAATCAACTTCAACACCCACCCTTGCGTCTAGCGTGGGCCTGTGTGTAATTCCGACATTGCAATCTTTAACACAACTCTATATACCATGTTAAATAGACTTGAATCTCATCCCAAAAGGCAACTCAAAGGATGAGGGTACTCAAACATATTTCTACACTCAACAACACATGAGGGCACTCAAACATATTTCTACACTCAACAACACTGAAACCTGAACAATTTAAGACAAGAAACAACTTCAAAAACAGCTTCAAGAAATGAGATCAATTGACTTTCTGATTGAAATTGTTTTGTTTTTAATCATCTACAATCCCATCTTTGCATAAAACACAAACACCGACATTCAACTCTTGATGAATGGCCATCTAATTTAAGAGTTTTTTGAGCTAAAAAATCTTATGAAAAAAACACATTTGCCTCATTTTAAATTTTAAATTTGAACCCAAAGTTGCACTATATCATTTTTTGACACAAAACAAATGACATTCATTCATTCAAATTGATAGGGTACATCGATGCAATACAAATTCGCTAAAAACAAAAAGGATAAATCTGTGAACAAACTCACGACATCCATGTTAATAGCATAAAACGGCAAAGTACATAAGCCTACAAATATGACTATATTAAAATCTCCAGAATAGTCATGCCTCCGGATCTGCAACGTTGATGACGCCAAAGTCATTGGTTGGATCTGCACTGGATCGAAGCTGATCTGACAATCTAAATCAAACAAACACTTGAACAAGGGAAAAGATAAACAAGTTGCACAAAGACGACAAACAAAACAGCGTCGCACTATGACGACAAAATCACAAAAGGAAAACCTAATTCGATGTGAAAATCACTTATTTAAATAGAAGGGAAGGAGAAAAACGATTTAGAGGGGTAATTTGGTGTCAAAAATTGACCCTAAACCACCCCTCTTTGGTGGATGAAGGAGAAGAAATTAGGGTTTCAGCCGACGGCTCACAAAAGAGAGAGGGAGAGAGAGGGGGAGAGGATTCATCAATTAAATACATTTCTTAGTATGTGTGGAAATGTCAAAAATAATCTTATTACTTATAACATAAAGTTTATTTGAATTTGATTTGTAAGGATCTTCATAGTCATTTCTATCTAGATTGAACAATTTTTTTTATCATATTTTATTTATTTTGCGATCGAACTTTAGTTTATCAAGAATCACTACTAAAAAAACAAAAATTAGTGAGGGATATTTAGTGAGGGAAAACGTGAAATCCCTCTCTAATTCCGTCACTAAATTTTGCGACCAAGGAATTTGTGAGGAATTTCATTTTTTCCATTACTAATTTCCCTCGCTAATTTTGCTTAATCCAGTAGTGAATACTTTTTGATGAAAACTGAAGGGTTAACACCAAAAAATTATTATAAGAGTAAGGTAAGCAGTACAAAATGATAGAGAATATTCCTTAAAAAGAATAATAGAAAATATATCCTATATATAGAGTGAATGGTAACTTATTCAAATTATGGGCCAACCTTATTGCTTTTCATACACTAATCTATATTAATACATGAATATATCTATTAAAATTAATCTATATTAATCCTAAAAAAAAAAGTCACTCCTTTATCTTTTTAATTGCAAAAATTTCATATAAAAAAACATAGAATCAAGTACAAGAAGTATTACATCTAAGAAAAGAATAAAGTACAATGGGTACTTTGCCCAACCAAAAACATACAAAAAATAAATCCTTGGTGACACATACTATTACAACAATGTTATCTTAGAATAGAATCTATTGGGTTATGAAACCTTTCATAGTACATACACAATTTTCTAGGATATTTGGCCAAAAAATGCTTTCCATGAATCTCTCCCACAATAATCCCAATAGACGACATCTTGATTCTTCCAAAATTGGAGACAGAAGCACCTTTGAAGCAACAATCGAGTAACATGAATTAATCGTGAAATCGTGAAGGTTATAAATCTCTAAACTTTATGATTCCCCATTTGGCCAAAATATATCTTGATAATAGGTAGATTTATGTATGCTTTTACAAGAAAAACAATAAGGAAATAATTTTATAATTGAGACTCTTGGTAGGACTTATTCTTTGAGGAAAATGCTCAAATTCTTGAGGACATGCAACGTAAATTCGTAAAGAATCCTAAATTTCTAATTTGAAATTTTGGATGATGACCCCTTGATTGTTAAACCTTCCCAATTCATATACATACAATTGAATCATTGTTATTTTGTCTTTATGTAATGGTTGTCGTAAAATTCTTCCTATCTATGTTCATTGCTTGAAGACAAGCAATGGGTCTTGGATGGGATTTGATAACTCAATATGTTACTAAGCTTTAAGCTACGTTTTATTTAATAAATTAATATTCTTATTTAAGTTTATTTGTATTTTACTACATTTTCCTTTTGTCTTGAATAAATAGGTATTGCAAGAGAAATATGAAGACTTAATGCAAAAAGATGGTAAACCCTTAAAATATTGAAGTCTTGTTAACGAAGATTTAAAATATAATGATGGAAGACCTTTTAAATGCAAGAATAGTGGAAAATAATTGCAAACAACTTCGAATGCATGGATTCAAGATCCAAAATCGTCACCAATCACTCAAAGAAGGCAAAAGATTAAGGCCATAAAAACAGTGGCTGGTATGGTTATACGTAACCCCGGATTACGACGTTACGACTGTAACAACCTATTAAATTCTATTTTGTTGTTTTACTTTGAACAATGGATGATCATGGGTAAATGTCATTCACAAGCATTGTAACCAATGAGTAATGCACAAGCTTAGTAGTGTCTAGACTATAACTAGGCTTATTTTGCATGGGTTTGGCACGCCTTTTCACCACATATAGAACTCTTGTTACCTTGCATTTTTTACTTAATAAAGTTTCTTGTTTTATTTATTTTAGGGTTAACAGGTCTTTACCTCCTGTAATATAAGTCATTTTTGGTTTTCCTTCCTGTAAAATATTTTTTTTGATTTACCCCCTGTAAAATATTTTTGTTTTGATTTACCCTCCTAATAGGCCAAACAAAAACCAATTTTATTTTATTTTTTCAAAAAAATTTCGTTTTTGTTTGGCCTATTAGGGGGGTAAATCAAAACAAAAATATTTTACAGGAGGATAAATCAAAAAAAATATTTTACAGGGGAAAAACCGAAAATGACCTATATTACAGGGGGTAAAGACCTATTAACCCTTTATTTTATTTAGGAAAGGTCATTACTATGATGAGTAAGTACACTTCTTTGTCTTAGAAACATGGAAAGTAGTCCTATGACAAGCTTTCCATAATCCTATTCTCTTCTTTTGTTAAAGGAATGCAAAACCTAATCTAGTCAAGGCAAAATAAAGGAATATGTTTTTAATCATTTGCGTATTTTCAACCAATCTTTAATTATTCATCTTACAAAAATCCAAAACACTTTTTAATTTCATACTTAGGAGGAAAATGAAGCCTTGAGATTCATAAGTCCGGCCATGTGGAGTCATCTACATACCATTACATCTATAATGAATTGATTTGGAAAATATGTTCACAAACACCCTATCTTTACTCCATACTTGTTTATGTATCAGAGCTATCTTCATCATCAATTTGATAATTGAAAGGAAGAGGTACTGACTTGAATGCCCTATAGTTTCCAACATTGTTCAAATGCTCATTCTCCAACCTGTTCAACTCAAAACATCAAGTTGTTATATTTAATATTAACCAAGTAACAATCATTTTTGCCACTGACTGATGTAACTAAATATAACAAACTGTAACAGAATACTACCGCAGTATGATACAGCTAGAATTGGAATTTTAGTTTTCAGGAAAACAGATAAAATTAACACACAAAAACACAAATGATTGATCAAGAATATAATCATAAGGGAATTACCAGCGACCTACTTTAATTCAGAAGCTACTATGAGCTAGAAACTAATCAAACTGACTTAAATATAATCATAGCACTGAATTGGTAGAAAATTTATTGAATAAGTTCAACAAGGTACCGGAAAAAATTCCAAATGCCGCGGCGAAGTATCTCCAAGCAAGCTACAACAGCAGTCAAAGCTGATTTATGAAGGAATGGAGCTTCCTTAATGCCTAAAACCGTTTGCATCCAAGCAAGCCTAAGTATAACATTCAACACCTAAACAACCATTCATTCATAATCATTAAATGCAGCACAAAAAGATCTAAGTTCAAATTTTATTGTCAAAAATACTAACATAACAATTAATATATTTAACATTTAACAATAAAATTAAATGGTTAAGTATGTTTTTTGTTCCAACAAATATATCATATTTTTCTTTTAGTTCCTGTGAAATATTTTTTTGTTTTAGTTCTAGTAATTATACCACTTCCTGTTTTTGGTGCTTGAATATTAAAGTAACCAATTTAAATATGAATTTTTTTTGAAGGGACTAAAATAACGTATCAATGATCAAAAACAAAAAGTGATTGCAAAGACTAAAAAATATTATAGAGAGATTAAAAATAAAAAATAATATATTTGCAGAGATTAAAAGAATAGTAAACCAAAAAAATTAAACAAAGCACAACTCAAACAATAACCAACACATCAATGAAGAGTACTCACTCATATTTGCAACAAAATAATAACTTACCATAGCAAGAAAATATACACTTTTGTAAGGTACAGAGAGTTTATCTCTTAACCATGGATTTCTTGAGTCCCTTCTTAGCAAACCCCAATCCATGACAATATCCCAATAAGTATTAACAACTGTTGCAATGCCTGAAGAACTTGCAGCAAGAACTTTCCAAACCGTTCCTGGGCTAAACTGATCAATAGTCCTCATTGTAAGTGCAAGTATTGTTGAGATGTATTTTAGTGCATTGAGTCCGTGCATTTTATTTCTTTCTTCAAGTAATAATCGTCGAAGGCACTTCAAAGAATAAACTTCATGTTAGATTTAATTATTTTTTTTTTTATAGGAAATGGTTTAAAATGGATGAATTATCTCATACATTTGTTAGAGAAGAAACCCTAGTTTAAATGTAAACAGATAATACACAACTTGTTGTGTAGCATGTGTGAGTTACAAGTATCACATTACTTAGAAAAATGGAATTTGAACAGTTTATAAGCGAGTGAATCAATAAACTCAATGTCTTAGGGTTTGTCTTAAAGTGTGGCGTCTCTCTCACTTTAAAGTGTGGTGATAGAACCTAGATAAGAAAATGAATGGCAGATGCATACCTGAAGAAAACGGATCCAGAATGGAATAATAGCTACAATTATATAAAATATTTTATAGTTGTTTTCTTCCGTGAACTTGTTTGATCTCTTCTTGAAGTCCCCGTAAAAATAGTAGTAAACATAGAATTGCAAACTTCTAAATGCTTGAACCTGAACCCAGAAGTAAACTTTAGTTTTTGCTTAAAAGAATATCTACATCGAATTGACCACTTAATATTCTATTAGTAGAGAATTAAAATATGTTAATCAGCACGATGATATCTTTCCGATTGTTTTTTTTTGCATTATTTTGAATTTCTATATAGGTGAAATATGTAAAAGCTTATGCAAGCCTTAAACAAAAGTAATGTAAATTAAGACTCAAATAAATATGGTATTATAGATTATTATTTTGAAACTTGACTGGAGATCGAACTAGTGAAACCTCTAAATCATGGTTCAGTTGATTCGATCGCTTCAACTGATTGAACCAACCTAATTTAACCGTCTCATTGCACTAGTTCAATCAAATTGGCCGGTACCCTATTCAACGGCCGGATGGTTTGGTATTGTTTTCCAAATATTGCTATACTTATGAGTCAAAGAAGTAAACGATATTAAGATTTGGCATAATGTAAAACTTTAAACCTGGCTGGTAAGCTGGTCTGCCAAGAAATTATCTGGAAAGATGACCTGAACCAGAAACAATCAAGATTAGTATCTTCAATGATATTTTGAGCAATAATTTGAAATATTTCAATTTATTTACCTTGTAGAGAGGAGCACAAATAGCATGAAATGCACATTGAATAAGGAAAAAGCGGCTCGATTTATATATGATATTGAAGGGACAAAATGTTATGGCAAGCACAACCTGTAATACACATTTATTAGCATAAGAGACGACAAAAGTATATTCATTGAAAATATACACAACAAGATGATTACAATTTGATATAGATATGATTTTGTAACTTACTATGACAAGGCCTAAAGGCACTGATTCTGTAATTGCTTTGAAACTTTGTGTTGTTTTATCGATCTCCATGTTTAAGTTTGAGAGAACAGCAGCCAATGAAAGTACTGCAAGGCCAGTGCTAAGAAGAAATACTTCTCTATAACCTAACTCTGTTCCTTCCTTGAATCCAAATATAAATGGATAGTTGATTTTAAAACGCCTCCAGAAGTATACATCCGCAGAGTAAATGATCATATGCAAGACGATGTATCCGAAGAGACTGCAATAAACTTAATTCATTAATCATGTTTCATGACATTATTGTGTTCAAAGAAATCTAAAAAATCATGGATTTCCATCCAATACTTAAATTTTACGGTAAAATAAATTTTTTATGTTGCGTAGCACCGATACTTTATATATGTGTCTGGTAGGACTGTTATAAAAAAAGCAAAAAACAAAACTGAATTGTTAAATCAAACAAACCCCCACCAAAAATCTCGAACTGGGATTGACGGTTCAGGAATTGAGATGAGCTAGTTCAGCTCGTGAACTATCTGTCACAGTTCAGTCACTTATAGGATTCAGCTTTTTCTTTTTTAAAACAGTCATAATCTTCGAGGTGAGTGGCTTTTAGTTTTTCAACAGTGTAATTATCTGTTAATAATAGAAATTTGGTACAGTTCGGTTCACAAAATCAGTTTGGTTAATTTGAAAAACTTTAGTTTAGCTTTTTCTAAAGGTAGTTCTCCTTTGGTTCGAAACCCTAGAACCATTACATGGAAAATTTATACCAGTTCAGTTCTGTTAGGGACAAACCATTAACAGTTCAGTTCAGTTTTACCGAATTGTTGAAACGGATTAGTTCGGTTCGGTTTTCATGCTGAACCGAACCATGGACAATCCTAGTGTCCGTCTGTCCAATGTCTAACACAAACACATGTGATGTGATTATATTCAATTCGTCTATTTCTCAAATTAGTATCTGTGTCTGTGTCATGTTTGGTGTCCGTGTATGTGTAGGTGCTCATAGACTCAATCACACATGCCTGCAAATATACCGAAACACAAAGATTTATGTAATAACATAATTAAAATCAAAGTGGACATTTCTAACTTACCTATAAAGTGGAAATATAGTTTCCATATATTTAGATCTCCCTTCACTATAAGTATTAACAATACGTCTTACATGTATGAGTATAATTAGTGCTACAATGAGAGCAATTGAGCAACCAGTTAACAGTCCTGAGAAATCAAATAATCAAATGTCAGAGTGAGACATGGTTTACTCTTTCTAAGCCTAATATTGAGACAGATTGAATTAATTTCATTTCAGTTAGCCTCAATGAATATAGAACAACATACATATTTTAAAAAATTAACCGATGTTCACCATAGTATTAATGCACCTTATGATTTGCACGTGGTTTTAAATTGCATTCTGCAACTGTTGCGGATTTGGAATTCTCCGCAAGGACATCACAACAATAATTTAGGCCACATTTTACTCCAATATAAAAGTTTGCATTGTAAAGAAATCACAACCGCAATTTAATGCCACGGCTGAGATTATTAAAAAATTAACCGATTCCTCACGCCCTTACCTAATAAGAATGTTTGTCGATGTCGTTCCCTCTTTGTGGTTGGTCGCAATATGTTCATTCCTTTTCTATGATTCCCATTTGCAAAGTGCTTAATGAAGGCATGTTCCACCCTTTCCAAGAGCCTATTAACCTTTTACAATACATGATGGAGTATGCAGCATTTTATATTTGGAACAAATCTATTGAATAAAAGGTAAGAGAATTGCAACCAAAAAGGTAACCTCGTCTGAGCTTCCAACATAGGAACTGTCCACCATCTTTAAGTAATCTTTTGATGCGTTTCTTGAAGTGACCTGTAACGGTTTATTAGTTAGATAAAACCAAACTTAGAAAATTGCAAGCAAAGAATTATCATTCAAATCATAAAGGACACCTTATCATACTTCTTCATGATTTTTGAGAATGCCAATAAGTTTAAGAAGCTGCATTACAAACAAGCATAAAAATTAGGCTTTTTATGTTAGGTATTAGAGAATATGGGTTTTGGATACTTAGAAAGTATTAGAGTTTAGTTTTACTTGTTGCTTGAAAAGCAAGCTAACTCATTAGTGTTGGACAGTTTGCTATAAATAGGTATCCAATCATTGTGTAACTAATTTGAATAATAAAAAACCATTTTGTCCTTACAATTGGTATCTAGAGCCTGTGTGAGGGCTTGTACAACAAATTAGAAAGCGCAACTTTTTTGGCGGGAAAATTTGTTAGAGTTTGTTATGCGTATTCCTCCTCCTTTTTCCTCTCAAACTCCAAGCATTCATCCATGGCGGATTCTGCAAATTTCGCACAACCTTCTATTCCTAAGTTTGATGGCTTCTATGATCATTGGGCCATGCTTATGGAAAATCTGCTTCGTTCTAAAGAGTTTTGGGATTTGATTGAAACTGGTATCATCAATGCTCCTGAGAATCCAACACCAAAACAAGAGAAAGCTATGAAGGATAGTAAGTTGTGTGATCTTAAAGTGAAGAATTATCTCTTTTAATCCATTGATAGAACAATCATGGAAACAATCTTGGTTAAAGATTCAGCCAAGGATATTTGGGATGCAATGCGTAGGAAATATCAAGGTTCTACCAAAGCGAAACGTGCTTAATTGCAAGTTTTACGCAAAGAATTTGAGATTCTTGCTATGAAGGAAGGTGAACCTATTGATGAATACTTCACAAGAAAGCTTTCTATTGCTAATAAGATGACAACACATGGTAAAAAGATGGATCAAACACTGGTTGTTGAGAAGATTCTGAGATCTTTAACAAGTAAGTTCAATTATGTGGTGTGCTCTGTTGAAGAATCTAATGATATGAATGCACTCTCCATTGATGAACTTCAGAGTAGCTTACTAGTTCAAGAACAACGCATGAAATTTCAGAATTAGGAAATTGATACTGAGCAAGCTTTTAAGGTTTCTAATGGTGGAAGAGGATCTATGGGATATGGGAGAGGAATAGGGCGTTGAGGTGCTAGAGGAAGAATCAACAAAGATTCTATTGAGTGTTATAAGTGTCACAAGCTGGGACACTAGAAGAATGAATGTCCCCTATGGGAAGAAAATGAAAATTATGCTGAATTAAAAGATGGCGAATTGCTTCTTGATTCGGGTTACTCAAATCATATGATAAGGACAAATGATTGGTTATTTGATTTTGATAATAACTTTAGAGAATCAGTAAAGTTAGGTGATGATTCAAGATACCAGTTATGGGAAGAGGTAACTTGAAGTTACTAATTGGTGGTATGATTCAGGTCATAACTAATGTGTATTACTTGCCTGGACTTAGAAACAATTTACTTAGTATTAGACAACTTCAGCAAAAGAATTTAACAATTGTGTTTAAGAAAGATACTTGCAAAATTTATCATGGTGAGAGGGGAATGATTATGTCAATACAGGTGAGCACCAATAGAATGTTCATCATCTTTGCACCAGTTATTGTTCCCGAATGTTTGAAAAATGAAAAATGTGAAGATGCTAAAGTATGGCATTATAGATATGGAAATCGTAGCTGGAAGGGTTTGAAGAAATGGTGAGAGAGTTACCAAAACTGCAAGAAACTGAGGCAAAATGCTAAGATTGCTTGTTAGGGAAGCAACATAGAGAAGCTATTCCAAAGAAAGAACAATGGAGAACTTCAGAGAAGCTTGAATTGGTTCATTATGATCTATGTGGCCCTATTAAACCAAGTTCCACCTCTGGTAGCAGATACTTCATGACATTTACTGATGATTTCAGTAGAAAAACATAGATATATATTCTAAAAGAGAAATCAAGAGCATTTGAGGTATTCAAGTTTTACAAAGAGTTTAGTTGAGAAAGAATCTAGTTGCTTGATCAAGTTCTTAAGATCGGATAGAGCTGGTGAACATACTTTTACAGAGTTCAATGGATTTTGTAGATCAAATGGGATCAGAAGGCAACTTACTGCAGCTTACACACCTTAGCAAAATGGTGTTTCAGAAAGAAAGAATAGAAGTTTTATGAACATGGGGAGGAGTATGCTTGCAGCTAGAAATGTACCAAAGGTTTTCCGGCCAGAAACAGTTGTTTGGGCCACTCATATTTTGAATAAAAGCCCTACATTGTCTGTGAAATATATGACTCCAGAGGAAGCAGGGAGTGGTGTGAAACCTTCAGTGCATCATTTTAGGATATTTGGATGAATTGCATATTCACATGTGCCAGATTCTCATAGAAAGAAGTTAGATGATAAGATTATTGAGTGTATTTTGTTATGTTTAAGTGATGAATCAAAAGCTTACAAGCTATATGATCCTAAGAGCAAGAAAGTTGTGATTAGCAGGAATGTTATATTTGAGGAATCACAAGGATGGAACTGGAATGCTGAAGAAAACATACAAACAAGTAAGGTGTTGATTGATGATGATGTGATAGAGTTCACAAATGATGTTCCAGTGAATGAAGTTGATCCTAAGATTCCTGACCTTGAAGATATAAGTGAGAATGCTTCTTCAGATTATGGAAATGATCCTTCTGATCATGAAGTAGAGATGGAGCTTGAGTCATCTGATGAGTCTGAGCTTCCCCCTAGAACAAGAATACCACTAGGTTACCTAGATGATTATGTATCTGGAAGAGAAGTTGAAGAAGAAGAAGAACATAATAGCCTAGATTTATTCAGTACATCATTGATGATAGGAAAAGCACCTCAGAATACTTGGATATCTAAAAGGAACTGTGAGCTCAGGAGTGATGTATAAGAAGGGAGAAAATGTGAGATTGATTGGTTGGTCAGACTCTAATTATGTTGGGGATATTGATGATAGGAAAAGCACCTCAGAGTATGTTTACATGATTGGAAATGGAGCAATATCATGGTCATCTAAGAAGGAGCCTATATTGTCACTCTTTCTACTACTAAAGTTGAATATGTATCAGCAGCTTCATGTTTTTGCCAAGGAGTCTGGCTGCGAAAGATTTTAAACCATCTATGTGAAGATCAAAAGGAAGCAATTGTGATAAATTGTGACAACAACTCATCAATCAAACTGTCTAATAATCCTGTCATGCATGGAAGGTGCAAGAAAATTGATGTGAGATTTCATTTCTTGAGGGATTTGACCAACGAAGGAATCATGGAACTGAAGTACTGCAACTCACATAATCAACTGGCTGACATTATGACAAAGCTTCTCAAACATTTTGAAAACTGAGAGTTAAACTAGGTGTTTGTTTGTTCGGATAAACAACTTACTTATGTGATTATATCATAATTATTTGAGTCTGTTCGAAATGTCTTGTTTGGATAAACACTTATATTATGTGATACATGCTTATGCTATAAACACTTAATTAAGTTGTTTGTCCAAACAAAAACGTCTGTTTGAAATGTCTTGTTTAGATAAACACTTATATTATGTGATACGTGCTTATTCTATAAACACTTAATTAAGTTGTTTGTACAAACAAGTGTTTATGTGTCAAAAAAATTTCTTCATATAAGCTCTTAGAAATCGTGGTTGGACCTAAGACAACCCCACAAAACCGACTTGTGAGGTGATGATTGACCCCACTTATAAACACATTGTCAAAATATCTCCTATTCGATGTTGAACTCGTAACACACACCCTCACGACCAACACTATTGGGCTTGGTTCATGGACATAAATGGTGGGTGGCGCGATAGCGGAAACCTGATAGCAGGTGACCCAATAGATCTTGAAGAGGCTCTGATACCATCTTAGAAATTGTGGTTGGGCCTAACACAGCCCCACAAAATCGGCTTGTGAGGTGAGGATTGCCCCCACTTATAAACACATCATCAGACCATCTCCTGTTCGATGCGAGACTCTTAACATAAGCTACAAGTTGTTTTCATAAGCTATTTGTAAAAGCTTATGGAAATAAGCTAAGACATGTGTTTATCCGCGTAGATATGCTCAAGTGAACAATTCCTAAGTTAAAAAATGAATGAAGAAGCTATGTCACCTGTATCTTTTTAGAAGCCTTAGCTTATGATAAAACTCTTTTAGGGCTGCGCTAAGTTGCTCATCTGCTTTCCTAAGCTCTTTCTTGTTAAATTCAATGTCAGATTTTGAACTTACAAGAATCCCTTTTATGGTTGATACAGGAGTTTCTGGTGTGATCACATTGATCTTCACAGGATCAAGAATCTCTAAAGGAGCTGGTTTAAAACCCAGTATGGAAGTCTTGGAATTAGTTTGTGCCGCATGATTTATATCTTCATCGTTTGAATGACTTTGTCTCATCTCAACTTCATGAATCACATCCATGTGTAGAGTTGAGTGACCTTCAAAAATAATTATAGACATCTTAGATTTCAACTCCTCCTCAAAAAGCATCAAATAATATGATTAATTTCTCATTAACATCAGGAATTGCGTAAAAAATTAATGATGCATGCTTATTGTATAGAACAAAAGAATATACTTATCTATAAAGTATTAACACCAGATAATACACTAACACACCGAGATCGGTTATAATTTAAGAAAATCGACGTAATTAAACATAACTACATCTATCGGTGTCGCACATATATGCGTCTCAAACACTTAATTGTTGGTACTACATAGATCCTTCCGGAACTTTCCAAAATCACAATAGGTGTGAGCAGAATTTGGTCCAACCATTTGTGCAAACCGCAATTGGCATCCAAATAACATCATGAATTGCATAGAATTTTTATGATGCATGCTATTTTCATAGATTAAAAAGCAAGGAACATAACAAATGACGTACCATGTTTGGCATCATTTACATGATGCATAACGGAAGTTGAAGAAGAGTTTTCATTGCTATCAAGATTTGCAAACCTAACCTTATCCACCTTTATTCTAAGAGCAATAAGAAAATTAATTTGCTTGCTTAACTCCTCGGCTTCCTCAACAACTTCCCTCATCATCTTCTTATAAAATTCATTAACCTTATTAAACTCAAAATCAAGTTTCCTGAAAAAGACAAGATCTCTTTCTGCTCCATCTTCATAAGGGTTTAAAAACTTGGTTTGATACAACACTTTTGAATCTTCACCTCCTTGTGAACCAACAAGTATTACTTCGTCCTCATTCGTACTTGAACTTCCTCTTTGTTTGCAATTAAGACCACTAAAAGCTCTATAGAGAGTTAGCCTTCTCTTCAATGATCCTTTTGGTGTTGATGCCACTGGTGCTTTTGATTCATTTTCCTCTTTAAACTTTAACATGTCTTTTAGAATAGACTTGAGAGAGTTGTAATTCATGTATACTTCTTGCCATTCTGGTACAATTTGTGACACAAATTCTTTCCCAAACTTCATCTTTTTTAAGTTAGAAACTTAAACTATGCTAAAAGAAATAGCTATATTTCAATTTTCAATGAAGTTTAATTAGATATGTATTTATGAGATGCAATTAGAATATATAGATTGATTTTGAAACATCGGAGAGTGCAACTCTATTGCTTCATTGTAAAACGGCTAATTGGTACAGATGTATATATAGGCTTAATTAAAATTTAAAAAAAAAACTTAAATAAATTTAATAGGAGTGCAACGAAAGTTGGTCCGACGGAAACTTGATTCGGATTCCTTAAACAAGGTTCCGAGTCCAATCATTGTAGATGAAAAAATGTGGTTGGTATGGAGAATTCTATATAAAGTAGGCAGGTTGATTCTCTGACAAATATTAATTATGTATCGGTGAATCTTTCACACATGTGGTTCAAAAAATAGTCGTAAATTTTTGTAATTTTCAAACTAGTAAATGTCCAACTTTTTTTTTTGAAGTAAATATCCAACTTAGTAATTGAAGATGTAAGATCGTGGAAAATGACCCTAAAATTGAAAAATATTCACATAATTTTTTCTTTTTTGAAGGAAAAAATATTCACATAATTTTAAATAGGGGACGAATTTGATTCAAATATTGCAATTTCAAGGACTATTTTAGTATAATATATATTTTTTTCTTACGGCAATCTTAGTATGTCTTTTTTGACTATTTTAGTATGTCTTGAAAGTGTAACTGTCAATTTGATCAATCTGGGTAATTACTCATTTTCTAACTTCCTATTGTGTCTTTAAAGTGTCAACTACTTTGTTTGGTTGCTACGTAGTTGTGGTAGTTACCACAACCACCAACTTCTCACTTATTTCGCATTTAAATTTTTTAAAGGCTATGGCCTACAATAAAGGTATATATGTGTTTTATGCATAATTTATTTATTTGTTTTATTTATTTGTCTTCATATGTAAAAGCTAATATTTTATAGGAAATTTGTAAGTAAATTTAGTATAGTTATTATTATGGTATCCTTCAATATCCCTTGTTCCACCAACTAAATTATTCCCTCCGGTCTCCTGTATAATTTTTTTTTACAAATAATTAAATATCTGATATACAATAAAAATTAGATATATTAATTATTCAATAAACATAATAAAATAATTTTTTCTCAGGAAATACCTTTGTAGGAATAATATAAAAGCTTATTTATAATATCTAAATCTCTCCAAATACAATATAGAGGAGTAGAATTTGAACTCATCGATTCATACCTTTGGTAAAAAAGAAAAAATTATTCTTTTTGTATGGTGTCATATCTACAACTCAAGTGGAGTAAATTGCTTTTGTTCGAGGGGGATGTGGATGTGGACTATAAGTAGGGGTGGCAAAAATACCCATGCCCACGGGTACTCATGGGTAAAATCCATCACGGGCACGAGGCGGGTAGCTAAACGGGTATCCATGGGTATAATAAACGGGTATTTGACTACCCATTATTATATGGGTACGGACACGGATTTGATTGTATCCATACCTGATAATAAATTAAGTAAATTACTAAAATATCTTTATATATCATGTCCTATTACTTAAAGTTGTTACCTTATTGAAGGAAATTTTACCGTCCACCTAAGATTCCTCATTAATAACTTATTTTTATTTTTAATTTTTTAGATTCATCTTATTAAGTTCACTGTTTTTACTTTATTAACATCATAAAACATATCCTATGCATTATGTAAGAATCATGATTTTTCTATGGATTATGTATGATTAATGAAATTTTGAATGGATTATGTATGGATGTTTAAAAGTTGAAGTGTTTTGGTAATTAAAAAAAAGTTATTATTTGTACCAAAA
>Ga0228710_1002218_pt1 | contig 30404 bp, 20 predicted proteins | sample MedpolnodulmetaG_FD_177995 | JGI IMG/M metagenome (GOLD analysis project Ga0228710, IMG submission 177995) | Root nodule microbial communities from Medicago polymorpha collected in Santa Monica, California, United States - pink nodules | ecosystem: Host-associated > Plants > Roots > Nodule...
ATAAACATGTCACTGTCAGATTTCTATCTCTCTCATTCTCATTACAAAACCAGAATCCAACTCATCGTAAGGGATTCTCATAAGGACGTCGTCACTGCAGCTGCACACGGTAATTCTTACTAATTTCTAAAAGTAATTCTTACTCATCGTAAGGGATTCTCATAATTATGATTTTTGAAATAATTTTTTATTTGATAAAAATAATTGAGAAATAAAAAGAAGGAAAAAAAGTAAAAATACAATAACAGAATGAAACAGAATTGTTCTTAACATTGTCTCAAAATAATGTATAATATCATTTCTCTTACTTTATTACTAGGCTACAAAATCATTTTTCTAAAAAGAATATTCTACCAAAAAAACACTACAAGATTTTTACCTTATGCTGTTGACGAGTTCCACACACAATACAATACAATATAATACAAGTCTCTCTTACTACAAATATCTAATAATAAAATAATCATTTAATAAATAAATTTTGTATTATATACATATTTTAACTTTATACACGATTTAATATCTAGAAGTCCTAACTCAATTAGCAAAAATGCTGAAATTGTTAGGCCGAATGCAATGACCGGGGTTCGAACCCCGGTATCTCTACTTATGTGTGTGAGTTTATAATGGATTTGTCATTTCGTCTATCTACCAAAAAAATACACGATTTTCAACAATAATATCTTTATACTCCTTCCGTTTTAAAATAGTCCCCATTAACATTGTATATTGCCTATTCTCTTAATGAAATGTTAGAAAATTTGTGATGAACAGCTTTGGATCTCATTAAAAATGAAGAAGTGCAAGCCATCATGGGACCAATAACAACAATAGAAACAAATTTCGTGATTCAACTAGGAGACAAAGCTCATGTACCCATTGTAACCTTTTCAGCAACAAGCCCTTCACTTGCATCACTTCAAAGTCCATACTTCTTCCAAATATCACAAACTGATTCAGCTCAAGTAAAAGCAATCACTTCAATTATCCAAGCTTTCGGATGGAAACAGGTGGTCCCCATTTATGTAGACAATAGTTTTGGTGAAGGACTCATTCCTTATTTAACTAGTGTTCTACAACAAGCCTATATACAAGTTCCCTATCTAAGTGCAATTTCTCTTTCAGCCACAGATGATGTTATCACACAAGAGCTTTATAAAATAATGACTACTATACCCACTAGAGTGTTTATTGTGCACATGTCACCAATTCTTGGCTCTAAACTTTTTACCTTAGCAAAAAAAATTGGGATGATGAGTCAAGGTTATGTTTGGATAGTAACTGATGGTATGGCTAATTTATTCAACTCATTGAGTTTTGATGTGATGGAATCAATGGAAGGAGTGTTGGGTCTTAGGACTAATATTCCAAGAACAAAAAAACTAGAGGATTTTAGAGTTAGATGGAAACGAAAATTCATAAGTGACAATCCAAAACTTGTTGACACAAATTTGAACATTTTTGGAATATGGGCATATGATGCTACAATTGCATTAGCAATGGCTATTGAGAAAGTTGGAATTGGAAACACCAAATTTGATTACAATGAGAGCAACACATCAAGCAGTTATTACATGCCTAATTTTGAAAAGTTTGGTATTTCACAAAATGGTGAGAAATTGAGTGAAGCTTTGTCAAACACTAGATTTAATGGTCTTAGTGGTGATTTTGATGTTGTTGGTGGGAAGTTACAAGCACCAGTATATGAGATAATTAATGTGATTGGTAATGGTGAAAAGATAGTTGGATTTTGGACACCAGATAAAGGGTTGTCTAGAAATTTGGACACAGAAGGCCTAATAAGCAATAATAACATGTATTCTTATTCTAAAAATGATCTTGGGTCAATCATATGGCCAGGGGATAAGTACTCTATTCCAAAGGGATGGGAAATTCCTACTACTGGGAAGAAGTTGAGGATAGGAGTTCCAGTTAAAAATGGATTTAACTACACTGAATTCTTGAAAGTAACATATGATCCTAGTACCAATTCAACACAAGCCACCGGCTTCTGCATTGATATCTTCAAAGCTGTGCTAGATGTTTTGCCTTATGCCTTACCATATGACTTCGTTCAATTTGCAAAGCCTGATGGTGAGATGGCAGGAACCTACGATGAGTTGATCACTCAACTTTACTGCGGGGTAACCTCTTCTTCTTATATAATATCTTCTCCTGTTATGTATGTGAAAAGAATAAAAAAATGATTTTGGATTGACAGAACTTTGATGCAGTGGTGGGGGATGTAACAATCATCGCAAACAGGTCCGACTATGTTGATTTCACAATGCCATACACAGAATCTGGTGTGACAATGGTTGTTTCAATGAAAGACAACAGGAAGAAAAATGCATGGGCCTTTTTGAAGCCACTCACATGGGATCTTTGGGTGACATCAGCTTGTTCATTTGTATTCATTGGATTTGTTGTATGGGTCCTTGAACATCGAATAAACAATGATTTCAGGGGACCGCTTTCTCATCAGATTGGCACAAGCTTATGGTTTTCCTTCTCAACTATGGTCTATGCTCATAGTAAGTCTCACTCATCAAACACACACCAACTATAATTCATTAAATAGAATTAGGATTTTATTCATATAGGCCAAAAGTTTAACTAGTATGTAATTCATGTTAGTATCTCATTTTAATGACAGGAGAGAAAGTAGTGAGTAACTTGGCAAGATTTGTGGTGGTTGTATGGGTTTTTGTGGTTCTAATTCTGGTTCAAAGTTACACTGCAAGCTTGACTTCACTCTTGACAGTTGAACAACTAAGGCCAGCTATTACAGATGTTAACCAACTTCTAAAGAATAAGATGAATGTCGGCTATCTCAAAGGTTCTTTTGTTTATGGAATTTTGAAGGACTTAGGTTTCGAAGATTCTCATCTCGTTACTTATCAATCTGCTGAAGAATGTAATGACCTTTTCATAAAAGGAAGTGTAAATGGTGGCATTGATGCTGCTTTTGATGAAGTTCCCTATATTAAGCACTTTCTTGGAACTTATAGTTGTTCGAAGTATGTCATGGTTGAACCAAGATTTAAAACCGGTGGCTTTGGCTATGTAAGTTGTGTTTACTCTCTCTGTCTCTCTCCCTCCCTCTCTATCTTGTACTATATCTCTCCTTAATAACAGTATTATCATTGCCTTCTGATCAATGTTTTAAAAATAAGACTAAAATGGCTGGTTCAACCAGTTGAACCAGAAATCGGCTAGTTCTTCGATTTGTTTGATCTCAGTTACCTAACAGTCTGGTTGTTTCAATTGACTTTTTTATATATTTAATTTATTTATTTTTACATTATTAATACTTTTACTTTTTATTAATTTGTCATTAGCTTCAACTATGTTTGAACCAATTGAACCATAACCCTAGAGGTCTCATCGGTTCAATCTATGATCAGTTTTTTAAAACATTGCTTATGAGTTCTGAATTGACTTGTGTGTGATGAATTTTTAGGCTTTTCCAAAAGGCTCACCTCTTGTGGCTGACATTTCAAGGGCAATCCTAAGTGTGACTCAAGGAGACAAAATGAAAACAATTGAGAATGCATGGTTAAAGAAAACTAGTTGTCTAGATTCTAACACAGAAATTTCCTCAAATAACAGTCTTGGACTTGAAAGCTTTTGGGGTCTTTTCCTCATAGCAGGGATTGCTTCCCTGTTAGCACTCGTAATCTTTGTTATCACATTCCTATATCAACACAAACACATTTGGTTACCCAATAGTCCAAGTACTTCAATATGGAGACGAATTTGCGTCTTGGTAAGTATATTTGATCAAAGAGACTTAAACTCTCACACATTCAAGAAGAGTGGAAATAAAAATGAAAGCAGTAATAGTCTTCATCATGATGATTTAGGTGCAGTTGAGGCCTCTCCATGTACACAATGTCCACCTAGTCCATCTAGTCAAACTGAATCAAACGTTTCCTTGAATGGCGATTTTAGTCCAAACACGGAATTGGATGTTGTACAAATTACTAGTCAGGAAGTTTCGCCTCTGAATAACTGTGAAATTAACCCCCAAGCAACTTGACATCATCTGCAGTTGTAACGTCAAGCTCCTAATAATTGTATTGATTCAAGATTAATATTATGTATCAGTTGTGATAGCAACAAAGATGTAGAAATTGGCCCTCTCTTTGGTACTGTATATATCCAACGAAACTAATTGACAACACTTACTTTTATATGTCCCAAGAATTCACTTTACCATAAATTATGCTATCATCCGATACGATATATAAAATGTAATATATAACATAAGAGTATAAATGTGATATATAACAAATGAGTTAATTCCCTCAAAAAAAAATAAAAAATGAGTTAATGATAAACATATACGATATATAAAAACAACTTCAGATACTATTTTGTTACATGTGCATTTCCAACTTAACTAGTGTAGATTAAGCAATAGAAAGAAAAACATATACTTATGTGTATATCTCTCAAAAAATAAAAAATATACTTATGTGTATAGAACTGGATATTAAAAGCAAGGCAGTATTTATATATAAGTTCCTAGCTAATAACTATACTATGCAGACTCCCCTTGATTTTGGGATGCACTAGCGAAAGATGACAGCATGATAAATTCATTACAAAACTTTCCTTAACTCTTATTGTCTTATATACAAGAAGAAACTACAAAGGTATTATCACCTTACGTATTGTTCAATACACTCTTTCAATTTTCGTAAACTCGCAGGTTTTGACACAAATGAGTCCATACCATTAGCAAAACATTCTTCAGCACTCTCTGGCAAAGCATTTGCTGTCATCTGCATTCATACAAGGCAATGATGATTTATTTACTTCCTGAAGACATTCATAATAAGGATTAATTTTATTTAATTTGTAGCATGCTAATAGTTGTTTAGGTAATTCCATAAACAACTTAAATATGTCAGTTATTTTCTAATTAATATGTTAATGGTTCAAGTCTTTTGGTGCTCACCGCAACAATGGGAACGTGCCTTGGATAGACTTTGCTCGAATATTCATAATCTCCATTGGGAAGACTTTGCTCGATTCCAGCATTTTTTGCAGCATCCCAATTGCCTGTTTCCTCGAAAGACCGAATTAGTTTTGTTGCTTGAAGACCATCCATAATTGGCATGCACACATCCTGTAAAGTGCAATTATGAAATGAGTTGTAGAAATAATTATATAATTCATAATATATAGCAATAAGCAGCATTGGATGAATTTTTTAAGTCAATTTCACATATGCAAATTATTCGTAGAGAGAAAGTGGAAAAACAAAAATTATGAGATCCATAAATTACCATCAGAACCAGGTCATATGTACAACGCTGAACCGCACGCACCGCCTCTGCTCCATTATTGACAACATCTATGTTATGACCCAACAGTTTCATCATGGATTGTGTCACCATGATGTTAATCTTGTTATCTTCAACAAGAAGGATCTTAGGCTTTGATATGGATTTGGTTACTTCTGATTTACTATTGCTAGAAGCACATTGAGTAGTTGAGTTTACCACCATATGCTGAGAAGAATCTGCAATACCATTCTGGAACCATGCATGAGCATTATATAGATGATGTTTGTGGCTAGATGAACTAGCTGATTCAGACATATCTGAAGCATCAACCAATGAAGATGAATCATCAACTGAACATGTTCCTTTTGATATGTTGTCATTGGAAGTAGAGGGAAATGAGAATGAACTCTCAGAAAATCCACAAAATTTGTGCGGCAATAACTTGTGAGTTCTGTTTGCTCCACTGGAAGAGACTAGATGGCCTAAATTCGGAGGTTGGAATTGGAAAAAACCTTCTGTTGTTGTATCATCAGAAGCTGCGTCGTTATGCTCCATGTCTGAGAATTCATCTGAGTAATCAGAACTATCGCAAGCGATCGAGACCTTGTATGGAAGTATGAATGTGAAGGTAGAACCATTTTTTTCTTTGCTAGACGCTGTTAAACGACCTCCCATCAATTCAACCTATGCCAAGTGCAAATAAAATTCGGCAATTTAGAAATTGCATATAACAAATGCGAAGTGACATTCACCAGAAGAAACAGGTGGATGGAAAGGGAGTGTGTATTTAGTGAGCACTTGATAAAAGTATAAATCTTAGAAACAGTGCTCATAGTATTGTACATACTTTCCTCAGTTTTTTTTCCTCAACAGCACTTTTATTTTCATTGTGATCATCTATTATAAAATAAAATCAATTTTGTATTCATCACCATGTAACCAAATACTCTACACAAGAAATTTACCAGTTGTTTGCATATTGCTAGTCCTAGCCCTGTCCCACCATACTTTCGAGCGTGATCTACACTGGCTTGCGTGTACCTTTTGAATAAACTATGTATTGCATTTTCTGTCACATTGTAACATGAAAAAAAATATTCATTTGATAAGTATGTTTTCTGTAAGAAAGTTGAACTTACGAATACAAAATAGAACTTTAAACAAACAGAAGAATAGAGATTAAGGTCAAATATGAAGTTGACTACACTACATAGTAGTTATAGTAGATAATACCTGGTATTCCAATGCCTGTATCATATACATCACAACCTATCCACACTGTTGTTTCATTTGAGTGATGTTGATCCTCTGTGTCTCCGTTCATCGAGCATTCACTCTTAACCGGAGATCTACACTCATCATTAACTCCATATTTTTCTTCTTTCACTACATTCACAGAAATGGTTGAATAGCCTGAACTAATCTTTCGTATGCTTTCAGATTTTGTAAAACTTGGCTCTTGCACAACATAAAGGTTTATCCCTACTTTGCCTTCGTTTGTAAATTTGATGGCATTGCTGCAAAATTATAAATGTTAAGTGTACATCAACAGAAACACATTAATAATGAAAATGATTTAACTGATACACACTGAAGGTGTGAATATTATTATACTGTCAATCAATCATAATTGCAAAAACTGTTTACAAAGTTTTAGACTACTAATCACATAAAAATTTAGTACCTGGTTAAATTTGTGAGAATTTGCCGAATCCTTAAAACATCACCAATGACCTGCAATTATGTATGAAGCAGATGAACAATAAATTAATCAGCACTAAACAGTTGAAATCATGCTTTATGTTTTGAAGTCATGACCATCTAGTACACATGGCAACACTAAGAATCATGCAACTGTTAAATATGTCATCACCTCTATAGGTACATCATCTGCTACATGTCCTTCTATGGTCAATATTTTCTGCAATGATGCTGCGGCTGTCTGAAGCACATGCTTTACTACCTCTCTAGGTCGAAATTTGGTAGCTTCCAACTTCATAACTCCTACACAGAATGAAGATTTTGGGAGGTAGGAATCAGTCTATATAATCATCTAGAACTAGCTTATGTATCACTGAGGCATGTTTGAATAAACATAAAATTAAGCGCTTAGAGATTAGACACTTAGCACATAAGTGATTATGTATACGATATTCCTATAACAAAATATAATAGAAACTTAAACCGATGTCATTTAAACTATAAGCTGCTGTCATAAGCTATCTTAGAGACCTTACATGAATATGTTGAAAACAACTTTTGAACATCTGATACGTTGAAAACAACTTATACCAATAGATAAGTTTAAATAATTCAATCTAAACAGGTCCTAATATGGATTGGAAACAAGGACAGATTTCCAACCTGATTCAACCTTGGAAAGATCAAGTATGTCATTTATGAGTTGAAGAACCACATCTCCTGATGACAACATGACATCCAACAGATGTCTTTGCTCCTTATCAAGTTTTGTGGTGGAAAGAATTTCAGCCATGCTAACAACACCAGAAAGTGGAGATCTTATCTCGTGTGACATTGTTGCCAGCACTTGCTTTGCTCTCATAGTTTCCTCTATTAAAAGACGAGGGAAACATAATAAGCTTTTTTGCTGCAAAAACTAATTAATTGGATAAAGGGAGATTTTAATGATTGAATGAATGGATCAATCAATCAACCTGTTATGTGAATGGTTTTATTCAGTTCTGTTTCCTTTGCTTTCTGAACAGCAATCTCTTCGCGAATTTTCGCCATCCTTTCTCTTTTTCTAACCTACATTTTTCAAGAAACATATAAATTCATGCAAGTAAAACTTAAAACCAAAAATTTAAAAAATAAGAAGTCAATACTCCTTCTAGAACGAAATATAAGCAAAAAAGTATATGTATCCTGGTCCAAAAATTCTGCAGGGAGTAACAATTAACATTTACCTGATCTGTTACATCCATTCCCATGTAATTGATTCCAATTGTTTCACCTGCCTTGCTGAAGACAGGTTCTACATAAATCAAGAATGTCTTTGATCCAAATAGTTCTGTCTCAAAAGTGATTTCCCTTTTTGCAGGCAATCCTTTTTCCAAAACTTCCCTCTTAAAATCTTGGTTCTCCTTAACACCAGATCCAGTGAATATTTCGACATCAGTTTTTCCTATTATGTCCTGGAAAAAGAAGATAGAAAATAATTTGAATAAAGAAAATTGATGTATCATGAATCATATAAACCTTTTAAGAAGAGCTTCAACAGCAAAAAAATATTACCTCCTCATGTAAACTTGGAAAGTGATTATAGATAAAGCGATACCGCAACTCTTTGTCCTGATGGCCAATAACAACAGGAGCATTTTGGAGTATAAAATGCAAGAAATTATCTGCTCTCTTCAGAATTTGAGAGAGTTCTTCAACAGGTGATGATTGTCTTTCAATGTTCTCGATACTTTCTTTTAACTTTTGTTCAAGTGTCTCTTCTCTCTGAATACTTGCCTCCAACAACTTTTCCAAGTGCATCGCTCGCTGTTTCCAGTACACAACAGTATCATACTCAGCATCTATTTCAACTCTCCTGTTTTGTACAACAACATTACTTTTTCTGCAAGGCACGTCTTGTTGCCATATATCATAAATATCATCCAATATAGAAACCGGTCGTTTATCTCCTCCGTATCTTTCGTCCTCAAATCTATGTTCTTCCAATATCTCCAACTTCCTTAGCTCAACATCCTGTCTTTGTTTGTTTAGGTTGTCGAGTTCTTCTCTTAGAAGACGCGCCACGCTCGCCTGCTTATACTCCCAATGTTTCATAAGGTAGGCTAACTGAGAAGAACCTTTTTCTGTGAAATTCGTGAGCTCAATGAGACGCTTGAAATCAGCTATAGTTGTAACTTCATCTATGATTGATACTTCTTCTAACATATCTTGGTCATTTCCTGGCTTTTCTATATTGAACTGCTTTCCATCATTAGCTCCAATATCTTCTGGCCACATTGAAGGAAGGACTTCAATTTCCATAATATCCTCAACACACTCTTTTTCCATAATATCTTCTATTATATAATACACAACTTTGTGATATCAATTCTTTTCAAGAAGAACTGGCCCAAATTTCAATATGTCTCTGAAACAAAATAGAAATCAAATATGTGATTAAAATTCAATTGCAAGTTATCAAGGTGATTTTCAATATTCAGAAACCTAAATTAAGGGCTAAAAAATCTCAATGGAGAAGCATAGGAATCAAAAACAGGTTCCATCATTTTCATGTTTTAATAAATATCAAAACTATTTATCAAAATTATAAAAATAAAAAAAAATAAAAATATGTTACTATATAAACATTATGAAAACACTCGTGCATCGGACAAGTACACGCACTAGTCTAGTTACTCTAGTATATTATGTCTGGATAACAATTAACTGAAAAGATCACAATGAAGTTAAGCTAACCTTAAGAAAGATAGTCGAGTCAAATGCATTACACAGTTAAACTATTTGGCCTTCTTAGCAGGTTCAGTTTTCTTTTATCTGAATGAAATGAAAAGGCTCAGGTGTTTTTGAATAAACAATCATACAAACAAGCCACATTATTTATATCTGATGATGTTTGTTGCACTTTCTGTTTCTTTCCCAAAAAGAAAAACAGGTTCAACCAATCATGGAATTGTTGAAAGAGAAAATGGATGTTTGTGGAAAGAATGAATTTTTTAAATACAAAGAAAGCCATTGCTGTTCCCTTCCCATTTCAAAGTGAACCCACGGGCCTATAGTAATATTATCTTGTGAGTTTTGTTTTTTAACCTCGGAACCGCGTCTCTTAGTTCACCAATCGAATCGAATCGAACCTTTTAAATAACACAATGCAATTGTATAATTATAGCATCAGATTAATCTATGAAAAACCTGTTACACAATCGTTTTTGCAGTACATTCTTAATCATTGACAGTTATACCAACGTCAAGATATCATTAGTTTAGATTTCATAAAATATTTTGTATAAAATTAACGATTGCTTAATTTGATGAATTCCATCAAAAAATATTATGATGAATTGATTTCTATGTTAAACTAAAATTTGACAGCTTTTTTAATAACAAAAAAATACCACGGTCTCATCATATCATATCCTCATGAAAAGGAGAAAATTATATAAACGTGACCAATTGATCCGGCACAATCCAGGAATCCCGAAAACAAAACCCACATATCCATTATGTTAACTTTGGAAGCATTTGTACTAAAGACAGCTTAATGCCAAAAACATTACATCCACATCACTTAAAGTTGAATTATCCATCGATTTAGATTCATGTTGTATTAATGATTGTTAATAAATTTAAGACTTGTAGAGCCAAAAACTTCAATCTTCTAGCTTCAAATTAGAATCAATTCTTTCTTCAAAAAAGTTAGAATTAATTTTATTTGAGAACAACTAAACATTTTAAAATTAATCCTACTCCTTTTAAATCAATTGTGTCTCCTTCAAAATAGGACGTAGAAATTTTGATTAGTAAAAAGTGTCATACATCGCTTTCAAGTTTCAACTATTGTCACATATAGTTCTAAAAAATATAAGTAAATCATTTTGGTACATAATATGAGAGATTTTGCAACTGCCTAGACAGCCTAGTGCCTTACACAAGATTGTGAGCAAACATGATGATAGCAGTGAGATTGTCACAGAGAAACATATAGGAGTTCAATGGAAATTTTAAGCTCAGATAGAATGGATTGAATCCGTACGAGTTCAGTTGTGGTATTGACTAATTTAAAATAGGATTTATATTTAATGATACTTTTTTTCTTCCTAGAAACCTAGATTTAGAGATAGAACATAGTACATGATATAATATTTGCAATAGGTTGATGGTTAGTTATATACCTACCGACTAGGTGATCGAGGGAGCTCTACTCAAATCTATACCATCAGCTTAAAGCTTAATATTGAATTTTTATTTTTATTTACAGAAAAATATATAGGTAAAAGTTAAAGAAAATAATGTCATATTTTAGCACCGTTAAAAAAGAAAATGTCATATTTTAGTGGAAAACACCACTCCGGTTTTCCTTGCACAAAATAGTTAACCTTCCCTTGTCCTAATCCTTTTGCCTGGCAATCACAAATAATTCATCTCACTTGCCGATGTCATTTTCAGTAAAGTTTTTGGATTTCTTTTCTATAAAAGGCACAATAGTAATTTTTGTCCCAAAGGAGTAGTTCATATTATTCACCAGTAGTACACCAAACAAATTTTATGTCTGATGCACGCATCTTAATTACTAATATCAAAATTTAGGGAGTGTATTGGATTAGGATTTTAAAGGACAATTTTTGCTTTAAAAAGTCTCAAAGATTTTAAAAAAAATTGTAGAATTTTAATGACTTTCATGATTTTAAAAGACTATCAAGATTTTCAATTTGGATTTCAATGGATTTAACGTCATAAGATTTTAAAGGATTTTATGGATTTATAAGATTTCAAAAGATTTTATGAATTTTAAGGACTCATTAAAAAGAAATGATTACAACACACTCTCTTTTATAATATTATCAATACATACTCTTATTTTTTATTTTATTTTTATGAAAGATAGAGAGAGGGGGGAAGAGAGGAGAGAGAGACGAAGAGAGAAGGGAGAGAGAGAGAGGAGAAAAGAGAAGTGAGAGAGAGAGAGAGAGAGAGAGAGAAAAGAGAGAGAAGGAAGAAGGGATAAGAAAGAGATAGTAAACTTTTAAAGAAAAACAATCCCAAGAAATCTTATGTCTTCATGAAAGACTTTTTCTTGTTAAAATTTCACTAGAAAATCCCACAAAATCCATCAAAATCTAATTTATTAAACAATCCTTTGAAATTTGAATGATTTTGAATACCATGAGACTTGTTTTAAGTGATGAAAAGTCTTGATTGAATACCTCAAGACTTTTTTAAAATGGCAAAGAATCTTGATTGAATATCACAAGACTTTTTTTAAATTGCTAAGAGTCTTGATTGAATACCACAAGACTTTTTAATAATTAAAAAGTCTTTTAAAATCTCTTAAAATCCTAATCCAATACATCCCCTTAATTTATTCCACTTTTTATGGTTCCATGCATATAGTTAAGAATGTCGATGGGGCGGGGACTATTTCTCTATGCTCCATCTCGACACTCAAATTGTCCATCATCCCCGTCCTCATTTTTCGTTTGGGAGAGTTCCCTCTCGTCCCGACCTTTCACAGATTTACATGTTTTTCTGCAGAGTCTCATTGGCATTGGAAAAAATAACTAAAGTTTTGTTGTTCAAAAAGACTGATAAATATAACATGAAATATTTGCATACGAATATAAAATGTATTCTGATGAATTTCGTAGAAACTGGATCTCCTGCAGAGCAGGGGTACGATCCTCGTCCCCAGTCTATACTACCCTCAAAGGGACTTTTTTCCCATACCCCATCTCAGTCCCCACGAAGAAAATTTTCACGCTTGTAAATCCCACCAAATGGGACAGTCTCAACATGGATCTCCGTTTACAAATACAAATAGACATCCATACTTAGTGACTTAATATTTTATTGTGTGTGAGTTTGTAGCGACAATCAAGAGCATTGAATGTTTTAAAAAAAGTAGAAGTGCTTAAGATGAGTCGGGTTTGTCGGACCAACCTATTAGTCCATAATTTTTATGGGCTGGTCTGGAATCAAGCAAGCTAAACAATCAATGTTATTGTGGGAAATTAACATATCAAAGTGAAATAAACTTTTTTTTTTTTTTTAATATGACATGATATGATGCACTAAACTTTTTTTAACATCTCAAATATAAAAATGTGTGGGAAATTAATTTGATCAAATTTTTTATATTTGATTTCATACGTGCATCTATCTATTCCCTTTAATTAGATTGCATTACTATGCTCTTTTTATTCATTTTTATTATCAAAAAATCATACTGCATTGTATAGGCACAATAAGGATACTGCTGTACAAGGAAATTAATTTGGGCTTGTTGGTGTGGCAGATTAAAACACAAATAAAGTGGTCCCACCGCCATGTCTACTTATTATTATAGTTGAAAATGACAATACAATTTGGGGTGTTAACTAGGGTAGACAAATGGTGTGAATGACTGCATTCTAATTCATAAATGACAATTCAATCTTGCTATATCACCACCCCATTAATCATACAATATAGGGATATTTATTCAGTATACATGAAACCGCAACACAAGTGGAGGCCATAATAAGCACATGAAATAATTCACACGATCTATACTCCATTTGGTCTCATTTATAATAGAAAGTTTACTTTTTAGGTTTATTCAATAAATGTATCTAGTTTCTAATATAGATCACATACGTTATTTATTGAATGAATTTAAAATGTTAACTTTCTCTTATAAATAAACAAAAGTAGTACTTACGATTTCTTTTTTGACCTTCACACGTGGAAACTCCGATGCAAAACATTGAATTTTTGTCTAAAGTAATCCACCCTTTCGGTCCTTAAAAGGTACAAGATCCCTTCCCAAAACATCAGATTTGGATTCTCTAGCTTTCAGTCATCTACCTTTCTCTCTATCTCTCTTCATTTACCTTCTCTCACTTTGTTTTTCCTCCATTTTAAACACCATGTTTGAATTGCAAATATTTTTCTTGTCAATTGTAAGGGAGTAAGAAACAAACATGACTTGTATGAACTGCATCCATATTTAATTTACATGCGCATATATTTAATTGGCATAATTATCTCAATAACATCCATATTTAATCATTAAGTGTGGTATTTATAGACAAATACTAGACCAACGGACCAAAACAACGCGGCCTACAAAATTTACCTTTGCTAGACTAATTACGCTAGTAATGTGTGAATTCTCCTGTTTTTGGGGTGTTTGGCTTGATCTTTCCTCTTTTTCGATATTTCTCGTTTCTTTCATCTACGCATGTGCCGCCTCTTCAGAATGTGCTTCCTTGTCCATAACTACTTTAGTTAGTGACGTTGTAAACACAGATAAAATGTAAGATCATCAAATTTCACTAAGTTTTGTCTGATTCTAACATTTCCACGACCTTTGTGAACCTCAACAAACTTCAGAAAGATTTAACTTACTCAAATTCAGTTGTACTTGCTTTCACCTAACATTCAATCGCCTAAGGGAAACTCGTCTTACTCTAAATTTGATTGCTTGTAGCCCAATGCTTTTAGCTAAACACAAAGTATAATTCTAAAAAAAAAATGCTTAGTTTTTTTTCTTCTGGTCAAATAGTCGAGTTTTAGAAATTCATTTTTTTTAAGGTGGATAAGTGAGGTGTTTGGGGCTTAAACTCCAATATCTACATATGTTATGCAATGTTCCTACTTCCTACCAAATGAGTTAAGTTTACAAGGATTAAAATGCTTAATTTTATCTATTAAAAAGTTATTTAACTCATTAATGAGACAAGAAGTGTGGCTACTATTACTCCTTTTACACCTAATTATAAATACCCAAAAATCACAAATTTTATATTTAAGGATAAACAAACTTTTATAAAGAGTCTTTTAATCAAAGACGAAGAGAGAATTAATGTATTATTATTTTCGTTGTCGTCTATATACCATCTCTCTCCATAATTGTAAAATCATTTACCCACACGAAAAATTGTCCTTAAATATAAGATGATCTTCAAATTTCTTTATGCATTTATAATTATTTATTTTTTTCAAATATATTCATTAATTAATACTACCAATTTATCAGAGAATATGAAAATTAACATTAAATATATCTATAACAAATGGTAATTTTCTTTCAAAAAAAAATGGTAATTTAGTAATAGATACAAATATTTTAAATAAATTTATTATTTCAACATTTATTTCTATATAATAGAAAAAATAATACAATAAGAATAACGTAAAAAATTAGCAAATAAAAGCTTAAAGTAACAACTTTATCTTAAAAATTGTGCATTTAACTTATTAAAATATTAAAAAACGATTTTTTCTACATAAAATTTAACAACTAATGTCAAATATACTCTTTAAAAATTCTAATTTAAAAAATTATTTAAAAAAAATCAGATACTACAATTTTTAAATAGAGAAATAATATTTGAACATCCATTTTGTGACAAGTTTTATGACAACTTCCTCGTACTCACATTACTTTATACTTTATTTCTCTATTGCTTTATAAATTATGGTTGTCCCATATGTTGTCAAACTTTGCGAATAACTCCTCTTTTAAATAAAGACAGAAGGTTAAGTTGTTGTGGGATGGAAAAGCAGAAAGTAGAAAGAGGGGAAAGGTAAGGAAAGGATGCGTGTGTGTGATTCGTTCGTCTTTAACCTGCACTGCGCCTGTGATGTGTGCGCCGTGATTGGCCAAAATTGGTTACTTCTTGTCTTTGATTTTATCTCTCATTCATTCATCACAATCACACAACAACAACTGAAAAAAGAAGAATCCAACTTGGACGAGCGTTATCCACTGCTCTCTGCTACGCTATCATAACTCATTTCCACTACACAACAACTACTACAACTAACAGGCCTGTTTCTCTTTCTCTCCCTCTTTCCTCTCTCTCATACGCATTCTATTTTTATTATATTATTATTTTGTTTTTTTTAACTCATTATCATAGCTTGATCAAAATTATTTAAAATGGATTAGGAATTTTTTTTGATCCTGATGTTGGAAATTCAATTTTCTGTTAGACTAGGAATTATTCACGTTTGAAGATTAACGTGTATGCCTTTGTTGAATTATGGTATTTCCTAAATGTGAATTTTGATCCGGCATTATTTTTTTGACTAAATAACAATTGTCAGCAAGTGATTATTATTTATTTTATTATTATTATATATAAAAAAGTTAGTCATGTGTGAGATGTATGGCGGATCGAATGAATTTCCTGCAAGTTGTGTGTTTGTCTTTTATGTCAAATGTCACGGCTTCTATCTATTTGTGCTAGAAATTCACAGGTTGCATTATTGTTAGGAGGACAACAACATTTTCAACTAGTCTTTCTGCCATTCAGGTGTTTGAATCGACCGATATTACTTTCTTTCTATACTATTATTACTGTTATTAACCATTATAAGCTAGCTTGCTTGGGGGAGTGGTTTACCATCCTTATTTTCACATAAATTGTATTAATACTATTTTAAAATTTGTTATTGTCTTCAACCTAATTCATGTATGTTATATTGTTGATGAATTTAGACTAGTGACGTTCAGGGTACATGGATGGGATTACTGTGAGCTCAAGCTAATAGGACTTGACTGTATATGGGTTGTTGTTTTGACAAAATGTAAATTGGTGGTGAGAGAGGGGTAGCGGAAATGAATCTCTAAATTTTTTACATTTATCCAAAAATGTTGACTATCATCATTTTTAGATGGATAAATGTCATCAATGATTAAAAATGGTGAAATATGAAATTGTAAGATAGAATCTCTTACAAAGAAAAAAAGTCGCATAGACTAAAAGTGTTATTAACTCTCGGGGTATGTTTGGATGGAGAGTTTTGGAGAAGAGGGAAACACTTATTTTTATTTTTTAAAATTAGGACACTAAAATGTTTTTGAATATGAATCAAGTGTGATCGAATTGAAGTATTATATGATCGATTATCATCTTATTTCATTTCTTTTATAATATCAAATATATATATAGACTTAGCACTTTAAAACCCAACCCTCAAGCATACACCGATACTTTCTTTGGAAGTTTGTAGGGTAGGGGCGGAGAAGGCCTTGAGAAGAGAGGAGTAGAGAGAGAAAAAATAGAGAAATCTTTCACACTTTTTGAGAGTATTTTTATAGAGAATGACAAATAAATGTTTATGATTAGTATATTTGTAGTATTAAGAGTATTATAACAACATAAATTAAATTTGGAGAATTTATCCCAGCTTCCAAAACTGTCCAAAATTATCATCCAATGCAAATTTTGAACTCCCCTGAATTAGGGGTATTTTATATTATGAAGATAAATAAACTCCCCAAAGTCCTCCCTCAAAGTCCTCCATTCTTTCCACTTCATCCTTCCTTTTATTCAAAACCCTCCCCTCCTAAACTCCCTAACGCACTCGTAGATGGTGGTTTTTAGAGGGGAGGGCTTACTTTTTCTCTTTTAAATCACAATCACTATAAAATATTTTTTAAAGTCAAATTATATGCGAATGAAGTATCATATGATTATTTATTATGTTGTTCTTTGAATTTTTAAATATGTTTTAAGATATAGAGACTAAGTCCTCTAAAATATTCCCCTCTAAAACTCTTCCAAAAAACCTCCTCCTAAAGTAGGGTCCGTTTGAAGTTTATGACGGGAGAGGAGGAGAGGGTGTTCGGTGTTCCTATCACTAATGAAATTGAAACACCTTACCAGAAAGAGCAGGCGTCAGCTAAGAGAGGACATATAGATAAAATTAAAAGGAAGGTGGGAAAGTAGGGAGTAGGGTAAAGAAATGGGGATGGGGTGCTTTTGTCCTTAATAAACTATGCGTTTCAAGAGGTCTAAGTTCTCTGTTTTCTTGAACAGACTCAAATGATCTTCAACTTGTTTAAACAGAAAATTTGGAGTTTCTATCCTATCATGCAATATTTGGAAAATATAAGACAAGGTAATAACATTAGTGGGTGTTCTTCAGTCATTTTGCATTAGCCTGTTGCTGACGTTTTAGAAGCTTGGTCCCATAATACTCACAGACAAGATACCAAAACATCAATAATTGTTAAATACCGTGTCTTTGCTTATCTAATTTGGGTTCTCTTCATTATTGGAGGTATTCATCTGGAGAGAGAGCGAGACAGTCTTCAATGTCTTGCTCTCTCTTTGGATAAACATCTCTTTCAGTGCTAGAGAAGATCCAAACTTTTAAGAGGTTCAGTCAATTTAAATTAATTCCTTGTTTTACATGTGTTTTTCTGAAAAGTGTTGATACCCTTAAGTAATTAGGACTAATCTATAATGATAATGATGTGTATCATTTGAATTTTGAATTAGTGAAGACTTTTTTCGAAATAAAAATAGTCTTTCCAATTATGAGTTTTGCTGATATCTTTTTAATAATATTTAGGGGTGCAAGAATTGATTAGTACTTTCTTTAATACCAACTTAGTTGAGATCACTGGTTTGTACAATGATACCTTCCTACTCTAAATTTTACCAAAAAATGTGCCTCACTTGAAATATATATATATATATATATATATATATAAAAAAATAAAATTTTATGTCTTGTTTGTGATGTTCACCAATTTGTAATGTGTCACAGATTATTAAACTTTTTCAGCTAAATTTAAATTTAAAATGATTATGTTTAGACTGTTGAATACACTGTCTGTATGTTAAATAGTGATGAGAGAATAATAAAAACAATACACGAGAATCAAGTTTTGTGCATAAAAAATTTACATATCAAGTAAGTAGGAAATTATTAGCCGCTGGTTAAGGGCATCAGTACCCTTTCAAATACAAACGATAGGAAAATCGAAAGGAATGTCTACTTTTGCCTTGTTTTGTATTGTATTCAGAATTTTAGATAATGCCAGCCTCTTTCCATTTTTAAATAGCAATGAATTCTAAGAAAACGGGACTTCCACAGTTAGTGTAATAGCAGTTTGCGGTTATTTTGAAATTGCAGTTATAAAACTAGTTTACGAGACAATATCACAAATTTTTATTGAAAGTTGGTTTAAAACTAATTTACACCAACATAACATCTTCATTAAGCCTATTGATTAGTTCCGAAAGAATAACAAAGTAAAAACTGTGGTAATATTATGTTTTTGTTATTCTTTGGTGCATCTTGTTAGAATGCATCCCACGGTCTTTCAAATTTAGCTTTTGCATTATATTGGTCCTTTATGTTTTTTTAATTTTATATTGGTCCTTTAAATCATACAACGTTTGCACCTTTAGCTTTCTTTATACAAGTTATGTTGTATGGTTCTATTTATTATCTTTCGATTTAGGAGGTATCTTTTTCTTCCAGTAATTTCTACGTTCTGTTCAGCTTTTCTAATGTGAGAATTCAAATTGTTATGCTACTATGTCTTAGAAAGCAACTATAAGCAGCTTAAGAAGTATGTTTGGTTCCACTTTGCAGGAGGCTGAGTTAATTCTCGAGGTGTAAAATTAATTCTAATTTTTGATATATTTGAGTGTTCTCGAGTAAAATTGACTGTCTTTAGAATAGATTCTAACTTGAAACTAGAGTTTGGAATTTTTGCATTACATTTGATTATTAATTTCAAAGATATTGCTCAACTCATTTTTACATGAATGTATTCAAATCTAAATTACTTTAAAGTTTAAATTCAGCTCACTTTTAGGTGGAATATATTTGTATCACCATAAAACCAAAAAGATACAAAAGAAATGAGCCATGTAGAGTACTTATTCACCAAAATGAAGCGGACTATATTGAAGTGAGATATGGCATGGTGAAACCAAGTGACCAAATAATAAATTGGTTACAGACATAGTTTGCTACAAGGAAAAATCCAATATTTTATTTGTAGACTAAAGTCCAAAAAATTTTAAAGACCCTAGGCTGTCCCCAACTATTTATAACGCTCATGAGGCCTTTCAGGAGGACCAGAACTTTCTTCTGATCACTATATCTGCCTCAACATTGTTTGCTTTGCCCCTCTAATTGTAGGAGAAAACCCATATAATTCACGTACCTTCTGAATTCTATTTACAAAACTAAAGTTGATGCCAAACAACATATAGATGAGAGGTCGACCCTCTTTAAAGTAAGAATTATAACAAAAGGAATGGAATTAGATAGCTTAGTGAAACAACTAAACACCTCTAGAGCAAAAGACTTAATGAGCCCAAAAAACCAACACTGTGCTGTGAATGATGGTGTCTCTGTTGGTCAAAATTTATCAAAAAATGGCAAAGTTGTTGATGCTCAACATGGACAGAAACGATCCACACAACCCCAACAGTATAAAAAACAGGTTAGAAGGAGACTCCACACTATTAAGCCTTATCAAGAAAGGCTACTGAATATGGCAGAGGCAAGGAGAGAGATTGTCACCGCCTTGAAATTTCACAGGGCATCTATGAAAGAAGCAAGTGAGCAGCGGAAGCAGCAGCAAGAAGCTCAAGAACAGCAGCAAAGACAGTCACTATCCCCTCAGCCTTCACAACACCAAAGTTTTGAGCAAGATGGAAGATATAAGTCTAGGAGAAATCCTAGAATTTATCCATCATGCACAACCAAAACCAATTCATCAAGTTACTTGAATGATTTTTCCTATCCATATTTATCTCATATTCCTCCTTCAGCTCCAAATTCTTACATTTGGCCTGCTGCTTCACCAATTACTCCACCACCCCTTTTGGCTGAAAACCCCAATTTCATTCTTCCAAATCAGACTTTGGGACTGAACCTCAATTTTCATGATTTCAATAACTTAGAATTTACCGTTCACCTTAATAACTCCTCCTCTACATCCTCTTACTCATCTGGAACCTCGTCTTCTGCTTCACAGGATGTTCCTTCTGTTGGAACATTACAGGCAGAGGGGTTTTCTATTGATTCACATGCTGCAACTCATGTTACCGGGGGCTTACATACTGTCATGGATGATGAGGCTATGGCAGAGATCAGATCTTTAGGTAATCAATATCAAATGGAATGGAATGACACTATGAATTTGGTGAAATCAGCTTGTTGGGTCAAGTACTTAAAGCATATGGAACATGGAGCACCTGAAGCCAAGGCTGAAAATGATGCATACCGTGATTTTGACCAACCTCTGGAGTTTCCAGCTTGGTTGAATGCAAATGAAAGCAACCTAGAGCTCTGCTCGGAGGATAATTTCCAAGATTCTAGTTTACCTTGGTAAGTCTAAGTTTCTCATATGTTTCATAATTTTTAATATGCACTGCTTTTTGTTTGAAACTCTTAGGATGTTAATTAATGAAAAGGAACAGGACAATTTGTAATGTTCTTGTAACATAGGGGGTAAAATTCAATTATGTCTCACCTCAAAAAAAGTAACTAGATCAGAAGATATACTTCACTGTTATTTTATTCTTTTGTAGGGTAATTCTACATGTAATTCATTATGAACTTCTGTTTATGGGTATGAAAAGAGTCATTAAGTGTTCTATTAGTATGTAGATTGTGTTTCGAAGTAACATGTTCAAGCTGAATGTGTATTAGGTTCAGATAAAATATATAATTGGATAGTAATTTTCTTGTCCTGTTTGAATTTGACTCTGTTAAATTTGGTTATGGAGCATAAGTCAGATGTTTTGAGTTTTTTTCGTTTTCTTTCTTTCTATCTTCAGTCAAACTCGAGTAGCTTTGAGACCTTTGTTACAGCTTAATGTGAAACAAACATTCTAACCGCTAAGGATTTGCATTAAGGCAATGTTTTGTTTATGATGCATAGTTTGTTTTGGTCATCGGGTCATGTAATAGAAAGTTTATTTTATACGTTTCCTTTACAAGTGGGTTTCCTAGTGCTGGGCTTAGTGGAATATTCAATTTGTGAGGCAGCGGTGGATTTCTTATGCATGTTATCTGCGAGATCACAAATGTTAAAAATTCTTTTTCTTTTTGGTTCTATGTCAATTATTGATTTTAGTGTTTTGTTAAATTGTAATTTTGGTCCCCTATTTTCACCATTTGGCGGATTTAGTGCCTGTATTTTAAAAAAATGTGGCAGTTTTGGTCCCTCCATCACATGTTAAACTAAAATAATTGGTAAGATGGTATGTTTTAAAATGATGTGTTTATCATTTGGTGACGGAAAAAGATCAACATTGATGAAATTATAAGAAAATTCCCTTTAAAACTTTAGGTATGTTATATCACCTTATTTTTTACCAAATATTTGATGGAGAGACTAAAACTGTTAATATAGGAGATCAATTTCATAAAATGGTGAAAATAGAGGGATCAAAATTACGATTAAGCAATATCTTTAATAAATGTACGCGTTCAAAAAAGAAAAAAAGAAAAACCAGTTCTTTTGCGATGTATACTTTCAGATAAATCAAGAGTTTTTGTCTTTATTTTCAAAATTATGTAATTTTTAAGAAATGTAGGTTGGTTAAAGTTGCTCCGTCGTTGCATTAGTGTGACTAGCCCAGAATAGGTAGTCTGTTTCTGGTTTTTCCTTTTAAATATGAAATTCTTATCTGTTTATTTGTGTACAATCATATAGTGCACGACTTCCTCATAAAAAAAATACAGTACATATCTTTTTTGCTTCAGAATTGCATTTTATATAAAAAAATTGCATAATGTGTGAAAACTTTGAATCACTTTAATATTTGATTAAGTATTTAAGAAGAGAGAAAATGATGAGAAATTTTGTGTATGATCATTTTTCACAAATCTTTTACTACCTTCAGTCCTTATTTGCCTATAACTGTGGACTTTTATGCTTAATACTAATAATTTTCTCTTTTACTTTTAAATAAAATGTATTTTCAATGATAATTTTTATTTGATAATGTTTTCTTCATGACAACCACAGCATGGACATTGGAGATATTGATGGTATGGATGACGATTGGTTAGCGTGACAACGGCAAAGATCTCGATTATTTTCGTTACAGTCAAGCTTATGCTACTCATTTTTATTTTTACATTTGTGGGGGTACTGGACCCATTATAATTCCCTTACCCCACTTTTCTACTTCTTTTTGTATAATAAATAAGGCTTGCAAATATCAGTAGAGGCAGGCATCATCAGTATGAGTGATGAATATTTTTGCTCCCATTACTCCTTTTTCCACAATTTCATTTAAGTTGTAATATTGAACAATACCAATATATTCTTGTAATTCTCTTTCAATCAGATGCCATGAGTGTTTCTACCCTCCTGTTTAGCTTCTTGTTTTGTTTTTGTTTTCAATTCTTTTGTTTTTAACCTTCCGGTTTTTAAAGGAAATAAACTTTGGTAAATTGGAGTTCGATTGAGAGTTAAAAGAAATAGTAAAATGACAGGAAAAAAAAGTAAAGTGATTGAAAAAGGAAAAAAGAAAACTATCTGTGTGGTGGTTTTCTTTCATCAATGCAGGCCTAGCTTTTGAACCGCTTGTTTAAGATTCTTATAAAATCATTTATGTTTTAGTTAATTTCTATATATTATTTTTAAAAAAATCATTTTGATATAAATAATTTAGAGTATTTTTTTAGTGATTTTTGAGAATTTTTTTTTTTTTGAAAACTCGGTATCCGATTCAAGAACCGACTAATCCAAGTGGACCAATCCCACCGTCCACTTGCGGGGGGCCCCATTTAAAGCCAGAGCAAGCTCTGAATGAACTTAGTCCACCGAAATTGGCACCAGAGAGAATCAAACCTGAGACCTTTGGAGAAAACAAACTCCAAGATCCCAAACCAACTATCAGGCCAACCCCAAATGGGTTTTGAAAAAAGAATGTTATTTTGAGTTTGTTTACAATTACAAAATAATATTTTGTAATTTATTCTTTCTTGTATTAACATTTTTTTCTTCAAAAGCTAGTTAAAATAGCTTTTCATTTTCAGCATAAAAATCATTTTTATAGCAAAATTGTTTATGAAAAACACTTACAATTATAACCAAAACATCAAAATTAATTTTTAAAGAATCTGAAACAAACACGTCTATTATTTCCCTAGAATATCTTCAAAGGCAAACTAAAAGAAAATCAGAAATTATTACAAAAAAAATGAAAATCAGAAAGAGGAGGAAAAGTTTTAAAAAGGAAAGGAAAAGTAAGGCAGAAGCAAGACACAATGGCTCTATAGAAAGTGGAAACCAACGCAATAGTCCAACGCAAAAGTGACACTTTAGATTATTATAAAATTATTAATTAAATGTAATTTTCACACACCCAAATATTACATTTAAATATAATATGCATGTTATATTATTTTGAAAAGTGTCCTTGAGTCATTCCTAATAAGAAAACTATAGTTATGAATATTCTTTAAAATGAAAAGGTAGGAAAATGGGAATGATATCCCAATACAAAATAAAAACACTTTTAAGACTCAAAAAAACACTTACCAAACTTCAATAGAGATCGAAATTTGAATCTCCTACATGTTGAATGCAATGTGCTATTGTCTTACTTCACTCAACCAACTTTTTAATGTTAACTCTATTTTACTTTAAATGTCCAATTATTTTCTAATTAACATAATTTCAAAATTATTATTTTCAGCTAAAATAAACCAACCTTATTAAAATTGATTCCTTCATTCACAGCATTGGACAATATCAAATACTTTTAGTTTGGACACTATATCAACATTGTCTTAGGGAAATATACATTCGATAGAAAAAACACAATTTACTTCCCAAAAAAATACAATTTACTAAATGATTTGAAGAGAAATGAGTTGTCTATTTCTTTTATATGGAAATAAACAGCATTATTTGAAGCCAACCTATGATTTGTAATATGGAAATACTTCTGAATTTTAATCATTTTTTTAAGAGACAACCCACTTTAAAGATATACTTCAAGAGTACGTATTTTTTTTAGGTATATGGAGAGTGGAAAGGTCTCTTATTTGAAACTATTTGATTATTCTAACCTTTTTTTCATCTTTTTTTAAAGGAATATTCTAACCTTATTCTTCTTATGCTTGTAAGGGATACTCGTATTCTAATTCTAGTGTAAGCTATACTTGTAGCCTACAAGTAAGCCAAGTGCTCCAACTACCCAATGTCCTAAGCTAATTCTATAGGGTTGCGGGTTAAATGAGCTGTCTCTTTAAAAAAATCGTTAAAATTCACTAAATTGTGCATGCAATGTCCAAATCCTTGTAATTAATTAAACTATATCTTTAAATAAACCTAGAAATATAAAAGAAAACAATACTTTCATTTATTTAATTCAACAAGTCTTTACATAATTTGGAATCATTTATTTATTCATAATATTCATAATTTGAAAGCATATATCATAAGCTTTATTACATAATTATTACATATAATATATAATTCGTTTCTTAGTTGGAAATGCCAAGATTTCCTTGTGACAATTACCTTAACGCCATACAACCTTAGCAACACGAAGTATAACATCATTGGTAAGCAAAGCAACATCTTCAATCTTACGTTGAACCATAAGTTTAATAGTTCCATCAACACCTTCAAGTGCATGATCACATATAGCATTATAAATCAGTAGAAAGAGAAAACAAAAACATAGTGTAATGTAATGTAATGCAAGTGAGGAAGGAAGGAGTATGTAGGTGTAGACCTTGGCTCTCCCTCTTCCTTTTATTTCCGTTCCGCCGTCGTCATTCACAGAGCCCCCTATGGCTCTATACTTTTACCTTTGTTCTATGTCGTCCCTACCAATCAGCATCACCAGCTTATTCCTTCCTTAAGGGATGAATATGCAGTACAGTAGGAACAAGGTCACTTGTTATGTGACTAACTTCCCAGTTAGGGAAAATGCAACAGTGTTACGTCAAACTTTCTCATGTTTTGGAGTGGTTTTCGATGCGTTCATTCCGAAAAAACGTAATGCCTTTGGGGATAGATTTGCGTTTGTGCGATTTAAAGATGTTTCGAATGTACCAGCACTGCTAGAAGATTTGCAAGATGCGTGGGTTGATGATTACAATATGAAGGTGAATATCTCTAGATTTGGAAGAGATGAACCTAAGAGAGAAGGTGACAACCCAACAAGACAAGAACAACAGAAGGAAAAATAGTACATTGATTGCATTCGAGGGGAAAGGTCGTATTGCGAGGTCGCTAACAACGATCAACAATCCGCTTCTCCGGCAGCAGCAACAGATTTCTTACCACCTCCACCGCAGATTCACACGGTGAAGGTTGAAGCATCTTCTGTGGACTTGGAATTTCTTTCTAAATGCTTTGTGGGCTTTCTCAGTGATAGTACACAACTCCAAACTTTTTGTGACTCACTAGTTCTTGGAAGGTTTGGAGAGATTAGGGCAAGAGCTTTGGGTGGTGATATGATCTTGCTTAGTTTAGATGATGAAGGTTTGATGCTTCACTTCGCAGGGTTGGGTGAAGAAGAATGGTCACGTAGGTTAAGTAAGATCTTGAGGTGGACACCGGAATTGACGGTACACTGGAGAGAGGTTTGGCTACGCTGCTGGGGGGTTCCGGTCCAGGTGTGGGGGCAAGAGGTGTTCATCAGGATCAGTGGTTTGTTTGGGGAACCAGTCATGGTTGATCCAAGCACACTTGCGGCGGGGAGTTTCGACTGTGGCAGAGTGTGAGTCAGGCTTCCGGTTGCTTCACACAGGGTAGATGAAGTTGTGGATATTGATTTGGGTGGTTATGTGGTGGCAATAAGGGTGTTGGAGGAATCTGGAATCTCTGCAGACAAACAGGTAATGTGTGTTGAGTCATAATCAAGTGTTGGACGTGCATCACAACATTCTCCGGCGAACTCCGATTACATTCCGACCAACTGGGAGGAATATGGGGAAGATGACTTGTTTTCCGGTGATAAGGTTGGTACATCATCTGGGCACATCAGTACATCGACGCATGTGTTGGTAGGAAAGGGACATGTCACTGCAGAAGGAAACACTGCAGAGTTGGGAAGTCAAATACTTTCCAATCATGAGCTTAAAAGGGACAGTCATAGCTTTGCTGGATTTAATCGGTGGGAGGTGCTATCTACTTTGGATGAGGATGAGTCATAGGAGGATTCTGATGGAGACAGGAGGCGGTAGGTTTCCCTCACAAATCACAGCGCGCGTGTTGCTCCTTGCATTGGGGAGTGTGAAGTCAACAAAACCCCCCCTTATTTCTAGCGCGCGTGCAAAACGATTAGGGGAGAGAAGTGACTTGCAGCATCAACTTTTAAAATCTTTGGAGGATGGGGAATATGTGAATGGGCCACCGATTTTGAAGCCCACTATTCCAATTAAAAGCCCTAATAACTCTTTTATTGCTGGAAAAATGCTAAAAGAGTCCTCTAGAAGTGGTAAACAAGTTGAACCTTGTACTGGTGCTGTGTTTGTTGAAAATTTTGTTTCTCTCCCGGTTTTGAATAGTAAGTTGGTGGGGCCAGCAGAGTTGCCAATTGAAAATCCAAGAAATTTTTTAACTCCGCAACGTGTTACGTCAAAGTCGGTGATTATTTCTCCTGGATCGGCTACACCTCATTTTACTTCATTTCTTTCCGAACTCCCTCCTTCTAATGTGTGTAGACAGCCGGTGGATTTACAAGCAAAGGGAGTGTTGATGAAGGCTTTATCATCTGTGCAAAAGGAAGATGCTGCTTCGTTTGGTCGAACGGCGGGTGTTCTTAATCACTCTACTTCATCCCATCATGAGGACCAAGGTACGTCTCACTCGAACTCTCCTATCAGGACTCGGCCTGCAGATAGGGAACCAACTCCCTCCACTGAGGGGGTGGGGGCGCCCTAGGCCCTTAGCCAGCCTACTCCGGCTGGTGCTTCTCCTTCCTTTTTAGCTCTTCCGTTGGATACCACGCGAGATGTGTCTTACGAGGGTTCTTTTGGCACTCGCAACAGCAAGCAATCTAAATTTGTTCTAGGTAGAGGGAAAGATATGGGGTTTTCTTTTATTCTAAAGGATGAGTTAGAGATAGCTAGGTTAGACTCTTTAGAGGAGAAGGACTGTGAGGCTTCGAGGTGTAGGGAGAGTAGACCATTAGTTAGATGATAGTGGGGTCCTTCAATGTAAGCGGGTTAAGAGGGGGAGTCAAGAAGCGGAAGGTTCGGGAGTTCATCTCAACCAACCACCTTGACTTTGTAGCTCTGTAAGAATCTAAGTTAGATAGTGTTAGTACGGGTCTCGTTCATCAGTTGTGGGGTAATTCTTTTTGTGATTGGAGTTACCTGCCTACAGAAGGTAATAGTGGTGGTATTCTCTCTATTTAGTGTAGTTTTAAAGGGAAATCGATTTTTTCCTTCTCTGGTCTTGGTTTTGTTGGTGTTTGTTTGGAATGGGGAATGAACAGTCAAAAATGCTTTGTGGTGAACGTTTACTCAAAGTGTACTTTAGCGGGTAAGCGTGAGTTGTGGAGTAAGTTGATTCACCTGAAACGAATCTTTGGGGGAGATGTTTGGTGTGTGGTTGGAGATTTCAACGCAGTTTTAAAGGTGGGTGAGAGGAGAGGCGTCTCCTCGGCAGATAGAAGCAGAGGTGATAATGAGATCAGGGAGTTTAAGATTTTTGTTTAAAAAACGGGCCTTGTGGTTCTCTCGCTTTTGGGTAGGATCTACACCTGGTTTCAACCAAATGGAGGGGCTATGAGTAGGTTAGACAGATTCCTGGTGTCAGATGGGTGGGGGGATGCGTGGGGTGTGGCCACCCAATGGGCGCTCCCTAGGGATGTTTCAGATCATTGTCCAATAATACTTAGGTACTCTTCCCAATTATGGGGCCCTAAGCCCTTTCGGTTCAATAATTTTTGGCTCGAACATCGAGAGTTTGTTCAGGCGGTCAGAACTAGCTGGGAGTGCCAAATGCCACCGAGGTGGATGGCCTACAACCTTAAAGAGAAGCTTAAGTATCTCAAAAGGGATCTCAAGGTTTGGAGTAGGGAGACTTTTGGTAACTTGGATCATAGGATCCATTTGTTGGTGGAATTTTTGCAGGATATGGACTTGAAGGCTGAGCTGGGTTCTATCACCCTTAGGGAAAGGGAGGAGAGTGTGCAAGGCTTTGTGGATCTTTGGGAGCTTCTTAAAAGTAAAGATTCCCATCTATTTCAAAGGTCCCGATCTTGTTGGCTTAAAGAAGGTGATGCAAACACAACTTATTTTCACGCGAGTGTTAAGTTGAGAAGGAAGAGGAACTCTATTTTAGTGTTGCGGTTTGATGATAGGTGGGTGGAGAGTGTGGAGGATGTGCGGACGGAGATTGTAAGTTATTTCTCTAATCATTTTGCTGAGACTTTGGTGGATCGACCGCAGTTGGACGGCGTTAATTTTAATGGGAGATCTGAGGAGGAGGACTTGGCCTTGTCTGTTTCGTTTCAGTCAGCTGAGATTAAGGAGGTGGTCCTAAAGGCGGACGGGAATAAAAGCCCAGGTGATGGATTTAACTTTTCCTTTTTCAAAAAGTGTTGGGACCTTATGGAGAGGGAAGTGGGGACTATGTTCGATGAATTCCATGCCGCTGCTACTCTTCCCACAAGCTACTCCTCCTTTTTTCTAACTCTTATCCCCCAAGGTGGAGTCGCTTCAGTGCTTAAGTGATTTTCGTCCTATCTCTCTAGTGGGGTCGCTTTATAAACTTGTGGCTAAAGTGCTAGCTACGAGATTGGCATCTGTTATGGATAAGTTAATTTCAGCTAATCAATCAGCTTTTATCAAAGGAAGACAATTGGTTGATGGAGTGTTGGCGGTTAATGAGGTGATTGATTTGGCGAGAAAGTCGAGGAGAGGCTGCCTTATTTTTAAAGTGGACTTTGAAAAGGCCTATGACTCTGTTAGCTGGAAGTTTCTTGACTACATGATGAGGAGGTTGGGTTTTTGGCCTAAATGGCGTAAGTGGATTAAGGTATGTGTTTTATGTGGAAAGCTGTCTGTTTTGGTCAATAGTAGCCCAGCTGAAGAGGTTAACATTCAGAAGGGGTTGAAGCAAGGTGACCCTCTAGCTCCTTTCCTGTTTTTACTAGTGGTTGAGGGGATGGGCGGGGCGATCAAGAGTGCGGTGAGCAAACAACTTTACTCCGGCTTCGAAGTTGGCAATTCGGGTATGTCGGTTTTAGGTATCAAGGAGGAGGCGAGGTCTGATTGGTTTGCGGAGTGTGTGGTTGTAAAGGTTGGGGATGGCTTGAACACCTCTTTCTGGTTTGATCCTTGGGTGCTAGGTATCCCCTTGAAGGTTAGGTTTCCAGACCTTTTTAGTGCTTCCCAGCATTGGGGGGAGATGGGGTACTGGGAGGATGGGAGATGGGTTTGGCTCTTTAGATGGTCTAGGGATCTGTTAGAGGAGGAATTGAACCATGTAACTGAGTTGGGCCTCCTTCTAGATGGTTTACTGAATCCTAACTCGGAGGATAGTGGTGTTGTAATCTGGATTCCAATGGCGGTTATTCGGTTAGGGCAACCTACTCATTTCTCTGGAAAAAATCAGCTGGGGCGGCGGCACCTCCGACTTTGTTGGTTTCATCTCTGGCTCATGTTTGGAGCCCCCCC
>Ga0228710_1002222_pt1 | contig 30395 bp, 17 predicted proteins | sample MedpolnodulmetaG_FD_177995 | JGI IMG/M metagenome (GOLD analysis project Ga0228710, IMG submission 177995) | Root nodule microbial communities from Medicago polymorpha collected in Santa Monica, California, United States - pink nodules | ecosystem: Host-associated > Plants > Roots > Nodule...
AAAAAAAAAAACATTAAATTGAACGCCTAAAAAAACAAATTGCTCTCTTCCTCTTCAATGAGAAATTATTATAAATGATATGTACCGATCCATCTGAAGTAGTGTAGTTTGGCATGTCTCCAGTCTGGAATTCCATATCATCCGGAATCAACTGAAAGGAGAAAAAAGGGTTTGATCAAGACAAAAATACATGAGGAAATAGTAGTAACAAAGGCAAAACAGAATAGCTACGGGAGAGACTAAACTCGGGTCACAATTTAAAGCTTGCAAATTATCCTTTTTTCAAACTTTGCAAGAAATCAATGAAAACCATTTTCATACAGACAGTGATCTCTAGTGTATATACTATATAGTCAATATGACAAATGACAAAACAAGAAGTCAATGTCTTTTCCATTATTCAGAAGAACATAAGTGGTTATGCAACTTGACTGCAACAAGTTTGGACAGCATTCAGTAATTATTTTTTTCGGAATGTGCATTTAACTTTTTGATAAGAAAGAATAACTTAAGACAGGTAATGTCTTTTACTCCTCTAATCTCAAGTACATAAATGAGAATCATGATTTTAAGGCTTAAAATGAAGAACAATAAGAACAGTATTTTAGGTATAAGTGCGTAAGGTGAAGATGATGATAGAGGCCTTTTCGCAAAGGTTATAAAAGAACTTACATGGTTCGAAACGAAGATTTGAACTGGTCCAGCTTCAGCAAAAAAACCCATCTGTACAAACAGAACTCAATAATATAAACCACTTTATTGACACAGCAGAGTCAGACACCTAGATAAAGCTAATGAGTAAAATGTAGAGACAGGAATTGCATAAACCTTGTTCACCATGGTAACAACAGCTTCTAAGATCTCTCCCTTAAATGGTCGAAAGACAACACATTGGTACTTAACCGGAAATGTCACAAATCCGGTCCCATCGCGAATTATCCCTTTGCCAATGTTCTCAATTCCCGTCACCGCCACCACAAATCCATGTCGACCACTGCGTAATAGTTGAAAGCCCAAAAGTTGCATCACCACAAAGTCCAAAACAGAAACAGCTTGATCCAAATTATTACAGGTTTATTTCCAAACAAAATTAATACAAGACACAAAAAGGTTTATTAAGACATTGTTAGTTTGGGGTTTAAGAGGTCTGTTACAGGTCAATTGAAATTGTTTCCATCTTCAAGTAACGTTCAAAATGTAGTTCTACTTAATTTTTCTTCTTCTTTTTATTTTTTTGGGTAGATAATTTTTCTTCTTTAAATGATAACCAAAAACAAAATTGAAAAGAAATCAAAGACAACATAGTACATATTCTTCAAGTAGTAGTCTGTTAATGAAAAAACCTCAAGTGATGGCATCTTTTGTCCTAAGTTTAATTACTAGAATTATGGTTTTGTAAAAAAGACTGAAATGGTCTTAAGATGAATCACCTGCAAGTGCCTTCGACATCTTTCATTAGCTTGGAAACAAGATTATCACGAAGGTTCCGACCAAAGTAGCGTGGATGCAGTTGCATGTTTCGCTCCAGCACTATGTGGAAAAACATTTTCTTATCTCTCCCTTGTCACCGAACCTGAACAGTTACTTGAGGTCACAAAACAAATAATTAGAGTAGACTCAAAGAATACCATAAAAAAAACAGTCAAATCCATATAAACCCTAAATCGAATAAAATCAATGTTCTCAAGTTCCCAATGCTAATGAAAATAACATAGTAAGCTAACAAAAAAAAAAATCACAAGTTGTCGATGAAATTCAATAGATATATGAAATTAGAGAGGAAGTGTGTGTGCTCCGGTAACAGTTTAATTTTGAGAGTTTAGGCTAATTTTCTGTTCGATTGAAAAATTAGCGTATGCAAGAAATAATATTTAGTGAATATGTGGTTAATTAAGGTGTTAACCCTGATTACTCAACAATGCAAAAATTCTTCAAAAATCGTAACAATACCAATAAATGTTGCTCTTATTGAAGTGATGGAAAAAAGCTAGTCGCTGTTTTCGCACTTCAATTCGAAAAGATAGGGGAGAAGGAAGAAAGGGAAACTAGAGCCAGAGCCGAACCTTGTTCGTGTGTGAGTTCTGAAGCTACGAACTGTGAAGGGTGTGGCGTCACCGGCGTACAGTGGTAAGGTGAAAGAAGTGAGAGAGGAATCGCGGATTTTTATTTTAGAGTGTGTTTCACTTTTTTTTCTTTCTATGAAGTAGTTTAATGGTCGTAAATTCACGTTTAAGTTAATAAATGGATGTTTAGGGTTCACTCCAATCTCTTGTATTTTGTACGAGGAGTGCTAACAACACTCTCTCTAATACTCACTCTCTTATTGGTTTAAATCATTGTGGGTCTACACTTTGAAAATAGAACGCACACAAAGTAGTGGGACATACATTGATTTCATTGAATAGAAAAGTAGGTCTTAGAGAGAGTGTTCAAAAGTGAGTGTTGTTAACATTCATCATTTTGTATTTCATGTAATATTCCTTATCAATTTAATTAAACTCATGAGACGATCAAATATTTTGTTGTTTAATTTACTGAATAATTGATATATTTCAACTATATTATTGTTTTTATTTGCTAATAAGACTCTTATAGATTAACTAAATAGGTAATTCAATTTGAAAAAATATATTATTTGCTTCTATATAAAGTTGGATAGATATTTTAACATATACTTGTTTCGTTATTGTGTATTACTTTTAAAGATATATTGAAGAGTGTGTTTAATTTTATACGAGAAATATAAATTATGAATAATTTAATAAAACTATCATTCATTAATAATATGCAAAAAATTAATTAAAGAAGTTGGAATAATAAATAATAAGAGATGTGTTATTTGAATAACCATGTGGTTGATAACCACAATTTTACAAAGAAAAAGTTGGTATTAACACGAAAACCAAAGCAATAGAAAGATAAAGTAAAAACATAGTATAAGTATGAGAGAAAAAGTTATTACAAAATAGTTGTACAGATATCGATTTTTTTTTTAGGAATAAACTTATAGCTTTTCATTATTAATCAAAGTAGAAATACAATGAGGAGTGTTATGATAGATAATGGAGACTAGCATTGTGTGGTGCTTCCTTGGCTAAACCATGTGCAACATCATTGACTTGTCTCCTAATGAAGTTCACATTAGAGTTCATTAATTCAGAACCTAATAACTGTCTACAATCATCAATAATTGCAATGAAATCAGAGACACCATTTTTTCCATATATGTTATTTGCCATGTTGATCGGGTTGAGCTCTATCACCCACTTCATTGCACATAAAAGGCCTAAAGCTTCACCCATGTCAACATCGAGTATGAGAACCTGCCATTCGATTTTGGCTGTAACAAATTTCTCAAACAATAAAGATGTGATATGGAAAAAAATTAATATCTTATTGATATCATGACTTATAATAAAACACATGTTTTAAGTCACATTTAATGTAATAAAACACACACAGTGCCGAATCTAGGTTGAGGTCATTGGGGGGTTGCTTGCCCTCACTTACCCTTCAATTTTTGTAAATGTTTATGCGTAATTTTTTTTATTTTCTTACCGTTAAAAATCAAGTGTTGCCCCACAAAATATACTAAATAATACCCAATAGTATGAGAGATAAATTGTTGATTGATCATTTATTCGCATACATATAAATAAACATGCGTATTTTTTAGTGTTAAAAAGGTAACATGTAAGCAATAACTTCAAAATATAAAAAATAATAGAGAAGTACATTTCATAGGTATGTACGAGTCTTTATTATTTTGGATATGGAGAATGCTTAACAGCGTCTTCAAGATATTGGTTAAGCATCCAAAACCAATAACTTTTTATTAAAAGTAGTGTAATTATTACTTAATCAAAAGTCAAGACTTACATTTTCAAAACAATTTTTCTATTTATAGATTCATTAACCATTGCACTAAGAACAAGTAAAAAATATAGGTTGACAAATTTTTAACATAGGTTGACAAACATATATCACATCCAAATATTTGATAGAGCATCAAAAATGTTTTTAACATAAGTTGACAAACATCGCATTAATAAACTGAGGTAAAACTGATTTTTATTAGCACAACTACCAGAAACCATTAAACACATCCATAACAAAGTTACCAACTTACAAGCAACCTAAGTGGAAATTCACAGCCATTGATATTTTGCAGCCACTAATTTTACCATAAGTGGGAATTTCACAGCCATTGATATTTGAATAGTAATTATACGAACTTCATTAATCGCAAACATGAGAAAACAGAACAAAAGTTTGATGAAACTTGCTGCAATTTATCAAATCCGCAAAAGATGTAAATCAAATAGAAGAAACATGAAAAACTTTCATCGGACTCTTAACTATATCTAAATAAACTCATGTAGAACTTTTGGTCAACGAACTCAAGAAATACAATTAAGTAGCAAAACTGATTTTAAGCTAAATTTTAATATGCCACAATACAGTCTGGAAAGAAACAAAAACACGGTGACCAAAATAAAAACAGAAGCAGCTCCATCCATAATACCATAGCAATCTCAGAGCCTTCTACCCCTTCTACCACTCTTTCTGCGGGTGCTGTCAGAAGGAATTGGGGTCACATCCTCTGCAAATTTAAAAACAAAAATCAATCATTAGATATTAAGCTGGATATCAAAACGGAGAAACTAATTGACAAATTCTGAAGGAAAAAAAAATACTGCAAACGAGGCAGATACTAGGTTTTTGACACGACACAAAAACAAAAGCGCACAAAAGCCTTAAACACCATACCATCAGCAGTAAAGCAGCAGGGAACAAATTTACCAAGATACATCCTAAAAATGGATCAAAAGAATACCTATGCGACCAATTTTCATTCCTGACCGAGCCAAGGCACGGAGAGCTGCCTGAGCACCAGGGCCTGGAGTTTTGGTCTTGTTTCCTCCAGTAGCACGGAGTTTGATGTGAAGAGCAGTTATGCCTAACTCCTGTTGTTCCAGAACACAGAATCGGCAAATTATGTCAGCTAATGACAAATGCCTATGAAATAACAATTGATATTTGATACCATAGACGGAGCAACCAGATTACAAGAATTCAATAAAATTAAAAAACAGAAAAGCAGTGCCTTGTCAAGAAAAAGCACATATGAATAACAAGATACAAACATATGCAATTACCTTGCATCTGGTGGCAACATCTTGTGCAGCAAGCATAGCAGCATATGGAGATGATTCGTCTCTGTCAGCTTTGACCTTCATTCCACCTGAAAGACAGCAAATTAGATAAAATAATTTCACAAGACTGCAAAATTTCAGACTTAGGAATGCATCAAACTAGTTAATGGCAACAAAGATTTGTACATTTAAATGAGCAATTCTACTATGGTCAGGACCCCAAATGAAAGACATTTGGTCACATTCACATTAAATGAAACATCAATCAACATTTAATTTTATTCTCTATTAGTTTTTTTTCATTTGATGGGAGTGTGCCCAAATGTTTTTCATTTGGGGTTGAGCCCATAGAAGAGTTGCTCCAATTATATTATCAGGGTCATTGATAGAGAGTAGAGCAAAGTTGTAAATGGCAAGAAGGGTCTGTTTGGAATGGATTATTTAAGCTTATCTACTAGCATAAGCACTACTTGTTTTAGAGAACCTAGGAAGATTGCTTATGACATTCATAAGCTGTTTTCAGCTTATATTCATAAGTTTTCCAAGATAGTTGGTGAAAACAGGTTGTAGCTTTACACAAAAACACTTGGGATTTATTTGTCTATTGCTATATAAATAAATAAATGGACCTTTTTGGACTAGCTTATTTTTTGAGCATATGAAAATAATGCATTGTTCATATGCTTGTCAATGATGTTTTTGAATGGAAACACAAAAAACTTATGCAGATCCAATTTTCGCTAGTAAGAACATATGAATTAACATAAAAGCTTATTTATTTGCATAAGCTGTTTACCGTATGTTTTAAAAAATAAGCCAATTCATACAGGCCTGATATCTATATCATGATAAGTGCTAATGCTATAAGCTGGAAATGTCCAAACAAGGCCCAAATCTACGCTACGGGGCTTCCATATGTTTCTAATTAGTTGAAGGTTTCGTAAAAACATAAAAATCTAAAAAACAAAAGATACATGAGATAAAAACTGATTTCCACTCAAATCCACTGAAATTGCACATAGAATTTGTTCAAACTAAATATAAAAAATAAGCAAATTTAATGTTAAATAGAAATGAAATCGAAACACACTTACCAGTAATACGGACAAGTGTTTCTCTCCCAGACAAATCAGTAACATGCTGCAATAAATCAATTCATTGAGTTACAACAAGAAATCAAAAAACACTTAAAAGAATTTGGAATAAAAAGAAGGTAAATAGACTCACGATAAAAGTATCGTTAAACGAAGCAAAGATACGAGCAACACCAAAAACTTGTTCACCATCTTTAACAGCTGGACCAAGAGTCACTGTTTCTTCCTTTGGCTCTCTAACCTTTCTCTTTGACGACTACAAATACATAACCAATCATTTCGCAAACTATCAGATCTTAGAGAAAAGCATTTCGATTTCTAAGAAAAATCAATTTTGTATGCTCAATGACTTAACGAAACTGAAATCGAAAGCCATAAAGTGTTTATAGGGAAATTGATACAGATCAATGATTATGGACTTAACATACCATTGTTGAAGCTGTAGCTGTAGGGTTCGTGCTTCAATCCGCCGGCGTGCACCTTCTTCTTCTTCAGAGAGAACAAAGCGTCGATGGTTTTCGTTTATATGGGAGAAGAAGAAATTTATCTATGGATTAGGGTTTTGTGAAAGTAGTGTTGGGCTGGGCTTTTGGTAGCCCAAATATATGGGCCTATCGAAAGTTTGTAAATCAATAATTATTATTTAGACCCCCCGTATTGCGCTGAAGTCCCTCCGTTTCTATCGGGTCTGGTAACACTTTTTACCCCATTATTAGACACATTCTCAATTGAACCCCTTACTAACTTGGGTGTCGGAGCATGTGCAGGTACACCACCCCTCCATGGCGGAGAAGGACTCAACCAAGCAAGTCATCTTCTCAAGGCCAATCGAATCAGTGGCGACTTCACTAGGGATCGATTTTGAAAAACTCTCCCTTAGCCTTCCTGTACACCTTAAAAGTCCCACATTGCTTGAGGGTCGAGGCCAAGGGTAGTTTACATACAACTCCCGCCCTCATCAAACTAACGAGGCGCCTTTTATAAAGGACAAAGCCGTGAATGGTTTTCACTAAAAGCGGACAATACCTCAAAACTTGTATGTGGTGCAAAACTTGTCTCTTTGTATACCATATATAACTTGCCTATTCAAATATATGTGAATGATGAGCACTTTCATCCGATCAAATGATAAACATGACGACCCTAATCACACATCATGAGACATCAAAGCATTACCGACTTGAAATTGCGTCAAACTTGTATCAAAGACGCTACTGATCCAGCAACATCACACGTATTGTGAGGTTAGTACGAACTAATGAACTAGTCAAAATATGAAAATGTATCGCTTTTAAGTTTTAACACCTTTACTGTAACTCCTACTTATACTGTTGATAGATAGCATTTTCTTTTTGTTGATCTGCTGCTGGCAATTCTTGTTGTACCAAATGATTTATGGACCCAAGAATAAAATTGTCATTGATTGATCTGACTTAATTTTATCCACTTTAATTACCTTCACATACAAAATTGTCCGCTTTAAAACATATATTCAAAGCGCACATCAATAGGATTTTGACCTATTAGTATCAAATGTCAACCAACCTCACGTTAGAAAGTGAGGTAGTATAGTCTCAACTTTTTCAATTTTAATATACTTTCTTTTTAATATAAGCTAGAATTTCCATTCAACTAACTCACATAGTGACATATAACATATTCATATTGCATGTATTGTATTGCATCCTCCCCTTAAAAATTTAAAGCTTCTTTACACAAAAAGCAGATAAGTCCCTTCATTAACACACTTTATAAGCTCCCTCTGCCATACCAAAAACAATCATATCTTAAAGCATATTTAGCTTCAAAACTCAGAGAGAAACAGTGGGAGAAGCTTAAGGGTAGTAATTAGTACCTTGTAGTTTTGTGTTGTAGTGTTATTGTACTAGGAGAATGCACATTTCTTGCAAGTCAGTGTGCTTTGTTATAGTTTCATTTTATGCATTTGTTCTACCTTTCACTCAATGCACAACCTTGAAGGAAGTGAATCAGTTTAACAGCCACAGGAACACAGATAATAAAGTTCATAAGGTATGCCAATTTCTTTGGAATTTTGCATGTATTTTATCTTCATGTTCTTCTTCTCAATGCTGCTAACTATTTAAGCTGTGCCAGCAATAGAATTTAAACAGCTTTTAAATCAGTCTAGTTTAGCAACAATTTTAAATCGGTAAATAAACCGGTCACTAATCAATATAGCGATTGATTGATTTGTTCAAAAAATATAGCGATTGATTGTATCAATTTAGTGACCAATTTTTAGTAGTGACCATGTCTTTATTATCTTATCTCTATCTTTTATTTTCTTATATGATGACTGTGAAGTAATGTGTAAATATAATTAAGTTATAACTACTAGTGGTTAATTAATATATCAGGTAAATCATCAAAAAGCATCAGATATAGCATTACATGGATTGCTTCTATGGGGTTCAGTTGGATTCTTAATGCCTCTTGGGATACTTACAATTAGAGGATCCAATAAAGCAGAACCTGGATCAAGAAGGAGCAGAATACTCTTCTATTTCCATGTTGCTTTTCAGGTCATGTACTTCCATTAATTCTTGTGATTAAAATAGAATTTATACAATGAAAGTTACATTTTTTTGTTAAAAACTTGACAAGTGGAATAGTGTTAAATTATCTTAGTGGAGTATGCAAGATGCTTTCTTGAATGTTACATTGTGTAATCATTGAAATTTTGATCTCTGTGTAACAAAATAATCATAACTTGCTTTAACTTTTATAGTGGTGTGTCCAATGTTTTTTTTTTAATTATTTATTTTCTTTTATATCATACAAGATTATATTACTCTTCCATCAAAAACAAAAGATTATATTACTCTTATTTGTTTTTCTTGATAACAACATTATCATGGCTATCATTTGAACTGAACTAGTTAGAACCATAAGTTGTATACATTTGAAGTAGTTGTAGTTTTTTTAAGCTCTTTGGATGCACTGTAAATACTCAATGTTTCTTTTTACATTTCTATCCTCGTTGTAAAATAGTCTAACATTTCATCTAACAGATGCTTTCAGTGCTTCTTGCCACAGTTGGAGCTGCTATGTCATTGATAAAATTTGAGAATTCATTTGATAATAACCATCAAAGATTAGGTCTGGCACTTTATGGTGCTATACTTGTGCAAGCTTTCATTGGATTTTTCAGACCTCACAGGTTAATTTATTAATATTTACACCTCATATAATGCTAATAAATCAAACAAGACAAACATCATAGTTCATATAAGAAATAGCCATTTTAATTTTCTGTATTTCTGCATGCATGTTAATCAGCAGGGAAAACTTTAGAATTTATTTGGTTTGAAAAAATGTTTTTACTTGTATTTACGCATAATTTTCAATGGGTCTGACAAAAAATAATTAGCTCCTCACATTTTCATGCGGGGACAAATTAGTCCCTCTGTATGAAAGTTTGAGGGACTAATTTTACACAATAATCACATCTATACATATATTTGAAAGGATATTTTAAGAATTCATATAACAAAGTGTCACAACAATCGAATATAGTTAAATGTATATATGTGTAATTTTACATTGATTGTTTAAACAAATTAAAATTTTAAAAGTAATAACATGAAATGAAAATAGTTAAATGTTTTAAAAAATCAAACATACTACTATAATGTTTTAATCTAGGAGTAGTTGTTTTAAATATTCTAATTGAATTTGCAGGGGAAAGAAAGAGAGGAGTTACTGGTACTTTGTACACTGGATACTAGGGACACTAGTTTCCTTTGTGGGGATCATCAACATTTACACAGGATTAAAAGCATATCACAAGAGAACCTTAAAAAGCACAATGTTTTGGACTATACTTTTTACGGTGGAAGTCTTTTTCATTGGATTGATTTATCTCTTCCAAGACAAATTGGAATATATGAGAAAGCAAGGAGTGATTGAAGGAAGTGATGAATCAACTATGTCATCTTACCAAGATATTCCTCAAAGGCAACAAAATCAAAAGGAGATGTTGCCAATTGCATGTGGAAAGATAAATGCACTTGGAAATTTGTTTGACTAATATGTGACGAGGTATTATAAGTGTTTGCCATGATCTAGTGAGATTTGACCTTTATCACTTTGATTTGTAAAAAAAATATGTGATGACACTTTTCTGTTACATTTTGATTAGACTGTTGGCTTGTTAATTTTTCACTTTGGTTTTTGGCGATTGCACTTTATATGTAAGTGGAAGATGATTTTATGAAAGATATGATAGAGTGCATTCATCAAAAAGTGAAGTTTGATTGGTGTATGTCATTATTTTTCTTCACAGATTTTTCAATGTATAGTTTTCACATGTATTAATGAACATTATAAGTGTGTATGTGAATACTGACCATAGATTGTGTAGACAATGTAAGAAGCAGAGTGTGGACTATATTTGGAAAAAATAATTAAATATTATTTGATGATATATTTATATTGCAATACTTCAAATGGAAGAATGTGGTGTTGTTCATTCACGAGTAAACAATCATGAATACTTTGATCTCAAGCACTCTATTACCAACGATCAAATTTATGATGGCTCACACATACATGCTATCATTCTTATGTATGAATTTATCAGTTAAGAAAATGAAAGGGAGAGTTGGCTATCAATATTAATGTTTTTTGAAATGTATCATTTTAAATTCACGATGGCAATAGAATGTGTTAAAAAGAGAATAAATAAAATAGTAGTGGGAGGGTGACAGGCTCAATCGAAAGAAGGAAAAAAAAAAACTGTTGAAAACAAAGATGATCATCCATATTAAAAATGTGATTGTATATTGACATTTTATACTATAAGTAGTAAAGAATTACCAACAGCGGGGATAGCTCAGTTGGGAGAGCGTCAGACTGAAGATCTGAAGGTCGCGTGTTCGATCCACGCTCACCGCATTTTAATTTTTTGTTTATTTCATTGCAAAAAAGGTCCCCAAAATATTCACATCATTTTGCCAGGATCGCACTACATTGGTTCAAACTTTTTTCTGTAAATATGTAATTGGCTATACTTTATTTTCTTTTTGAAAGATTTTTTTTCTGTACTGTTGTGCATTACCAATATCCATCCTCTTTTTTTTCATCAAAAAGACATTCATACCAATTTTTTGCTATGAGCAAACTAGACAACTAAACAGTGGTTTGATAAAAAAAATTAAGCAGTGGTTTGATCACCAAAAAAATATATTTGACAGTAGTTTAAGAAAAATTTGATTAATTTTTTGTTTTGTTTGAAGATTCCTATTGTATGGCTCTTTGTTATATTTTAAAATGTTTTCTGTTTTTTGGATACACCATTTTTTAACTGGAGAATAATTAATTCATTTCATCAATAATTAAATATTCAAAAATGTAGAAGAGTAGGACTGAGAGTTAGATGTTAATGTGGTTACCTTGCTAAAATATGAGTTACCACGTTTGTTTCTCTCTTTAAAAATTCAATGTCGAAATTTTTAAAATGAAGACTCGAGTAAGATTCTACAATCTTCTAAACAACACCATACTTGGATTAATTTGCCTATGAAGAATGAATGCTATCCACCACGTATTTTGCAGCCAACTACCAATAATATTTTCTTTTATAAGATACCAACAAAATTTTGATTTAAAGGAAATAATGAATCTATATTACATTTTAAATAAGCATGTGGTGATTTAGACCAGCTAACCCTTCCGCAGACGGTTTGTGTATTTCAAATTGATTCATCCTAAATAGCAATGAACAACTAACATTACATTTGAAAACACTGGATTTTTTATAAGAACTTAGTCTCTAGTCAATTGAGGCATGATGATGGATCTGCCATAAATTATGGCCTATAAATAATAAATAATAATAACAATCCAAAGGAGTTCATAAGCTTGTTAAATATCACATAAAAACACATTTAAAGTTAAGACTTAAGTATGTTTTTAGTCCCAAGTTTCTGAAAAGTGATCACCATTGGATCTTTTTGTATTCTTTTGGTCAGCTTTTAGTCCCTCTTTTCTAATTGAGAAGAACCAACTGTGATCATTTTCAGAAAAGAGAGAGAAACAAAAAATTGACAGAAATTTTCTAAGGACCAAAATTAATAATTACCCTATTTTTGGGGACTAAAACATATTGAAGCTCAAAGTTAAATATACTGGATAAGCATTGCACATCAAACACAACAATCGTGCATGGACATAGCTCAAGTCCTTAAGGCTATTACTCAATTAAATTGAATAAACTAATTTATGGATTGAAGCTATCTAGACAGATGTAGCATGTATTTGCTAAATGGAGGTGATAAAATAATCTCATATATGCTCATGCATATTTATGAAGAGATCTAGATGTCAACTTGCCCAACATGAATGAAAAGAGTTATTTAACATAGTAGCCATAGCCAGGGTAGATAGATATGTGATCCATACACATTTATAGATGTGTGAATTTGCATATTTATACCAAACGACCACTGGCGATTAATAGACGCATAACTCATACACACTGATTAGGTCCAGTAACATGCTTCAAAAAATAGTTTCTTAACATGAATGAAAAGACAACAAACTAGGCTCCGCTCCTCACTCGAGCTACCAGCTTTCTTATATATCATTCCCCTGTTGACCGATCCGAGTTCAACAACATTTTTCAAAGAAATGTCAACGGCGTTTCTTCCCTGTGGCTGCTTCCCATGCCTGTAAAACATGATTCACAATTTCCTCTACTCCAACATTGTGCTTCACCTGTACATTGATGCAGAAAGAAAGTTAACAAGAGTAGTAAAATATTGGCAGGTCATCGTTATTCGTAATACAAGACAGGTCATATAAAGAATGCTGTTAGGCTGCTAGAAATTCAAAATCTGACGGAAAAAAATTGATGTGCTATAGGGTGAGTGATTTGGTTGAACAACAATAAGCTCACAACAAGCTGTGCTATTATTACTGCCTTAAAGATGTCACAAAGAAGCGCAGCTCGCCCACAGTATTTTGTGCTAAATAGTTATATAAGCAGAAGTAAAATTTGAGTAAGAAAAAATGCTTCATGTAAACCTTGATGCACTTCTATAAATCAAATGAGAAAAACACACACGTTCAATGCTATATAGCCAACTTTCAATCATAAATACTCGCAATTTCCTATTTAAAAACAAATCTAAGATTCACTATACAACATACCCACCAATCAATCTATCAATCAATTTTCTCTGAAGGTGCCTGATATAAATTCTGATTGTGGATCTACGACAGTTGCTTGTGAACAACTCAGTTGTTTAAACGGGGTAAATATGCAATTCCAACCAGATACCAAGGCAAAATGCTCATTAGTTTTATGACTATACATGATTTTAAAGGTTAGGTCATTCACGTTGTATTAATGATTCCTTACTATTATGAAAGATGAAGCAATAACTTCAGAATACACTCAAGAATGGGAATGATATTTATGCAAGATGGGAGAGCAAATGAGCTCAACAGAGAAGCAAAAAGGAAAGGAAATTAACACGGAAAGAATAACAAGCAAACACCAGTCATTTGAGAAATAACATGGAAAGAAAGCATTCGTTATTCTTGGGAGGATTTACTTCTCTTTCAAATTTATTACCTGGACCAGTTATTTTCTCCTCAACAGTTAAGATGGAGCAGAAGAAGAATGAAATTAATTCGAAGACCAAGATACAAACCTAATGTATATACCAACTCAATTAAATCCAACATGCAATTTTTTGATGGACAATATGCTTAGGGCAGCTACTTAGCTGTTTGGTGAACCATCAAACAACCTATTTTAGTATTTTTGTTGGATAGTAGTGCATATGAATAAGTATATTTCTATAAGTAGAATATATCTGCTTTTGCATTAACTTTTGTAGATGGAACCTCAAATACTCTCATCATTACACAAATTAATGTACTTTATGGATCTGTATATTTCCTCCAGCAATCATCAATTAGCAAAGTTAGTGCAAACTACAGACTAACCCTACCGCTCCTCCCAAATATTCAAAGTGTTCTATCTGATGTGATAAAGAGTTAAAGCTCAATGTTTTAAAAACTAGACTGGACGGTTCAACTGACTGAACTGTGTTCCGGCACTGTTATGGTTCAGTTATATGAGGGTTCAACCGCGCTTCAATCTTGGTTTGAACAGTTTAAAGCAGTTGAACCATGACCCGGAGATTTCCAATTTGATGTCCAGTTTGGTTTCTAAAACATTGGTTTAGATGACCCAACAATGTTAATAGGCATTAACTTGGGAATTGGATTCCCTGAAGTCGGGTATCCTCCATCAAGCGATCCAAGCCATCTGATCTTTGATCGAACAACTCCTTACGTGCTGACTACGTGACTGTGTGGATTCCCTGACTGCAGAGAATCTGAGTCTTTGCTGGATATACTCAAAGCCACAAAGGTTGCAAGAAAAAAACACTAGATAATGTCCTAAACTAACCTGAGCAAATACAAATGGCCCCCCATCTCTCATCCTAAGAGCGTCCCGCTCCATGACACCCAAGTCAGCTCCAATTGCTTGTGCAAGGTCAGTCTTGTTTATCACCTGAAATTAAGTCCAATTAGTTCCATAATCATCAAATTCAAAAATAAAATGAAAAGAATTGTATATAGACAGATTTATGAGTGCCACAGATAGTTTTGCGTATAGCACTTACAAGGAGATCAGCTTGTGTGATTCCAGGACCACCTTTCCTAGGAATTTTATCCCCACCAGATACATCTATGATGTAAATAATATAATCAGCCAGTTCCCTGCTGAAATTGGCAGCCAAGTTATCTGCACAAAAACTGAAATCAACATCCAAAGTTTTTTTATATCAAACTTAAAAACATAAACAAGTGTAATAACATAGAGAGAGTAAATCATCATTTTAGTCCTGAAATTGTAGGTGTCAGATAATTAGTCTCTTAAACTAATAAAATTCTAAAATGTTATCTAAAACTGAAAATTGTAGATCAAACCATCCATATCAATTGATCGAATTAGTCTATGCGCGAGAATTTTAGGAACTAAAGTACTAAACTAACGATCCAAAAGTACTAATATGATCAAAGTTTTTTATACCTAAAGATTAAGAAACTGAGTACTTGACTATGCAACAAAAATTGATTTTGAATTAATTGATTTTAGTTAAAAGTGAGTTGAACGTAAAGTGGTTTATGTTTGAATACATTAAAGTGTAAAAATATTTACGTGACTGGAATCACTTTTGACTCTTCCCACTATGAAACCAAAAACACAAAATACATGTTTGAATTCATGGGGAGTTTGACAGAACACTGAACACCATAATTTTGGCAAAAGAATTGTGATACCAAACACACACTAAACTAGTGATTCACTAATCACTACATTATGTTAAGTGTATGTTTGGTTTCACTTCTAGAGAGGCCAAAATTTGTTGTAGAGGTGTAGAATTAATTGTGACATGTTTGGTTGTTTTTTACTAGAATTTATTTTGCCTCCAGAATTGATTCTGTTTGATTTTAGAATTGATTTTAACACTCGAAATCAATTATTGTCAATGCACAATCAAACCTACAACAACTCAATTTGAATCACAGTGAATGACTAACAAATTATTTAAAAAGTGAGTAAGACATAATAATACCTCCCCCAGATTCGCAAAGAAGCAAATCAGCTTTATAAAGATTCGAAAGCTCCTCAAGTGGACCAAGATTAATACTAATATCCTCACGAATAGCAGCATGAGGACACCCACCAGTTTCAACAGCACGTATCCTTTCTTCTGGCAACGCTTTATGTTTCACCAAAAACTCACCATCTTCTTTGGTAAATATATCATTAGTCACGGCAGCCAGACTGTAGCGATCTCTTAGATTCTGACAGAGTGCTAACATCAAAGCGGTTTTGCCAGTACCAACAGGTCCACCAATGCCAACAGTGAAAGCTCTTTCGTTGAAGTCTCTGTTGATAAGAGGTTGAGCTCTTCTGCTGAAAAATCCGGGTGAATAGATTGGTTCGTGGGAGTGTGGTGCAAGACCGTCGTGGCTATGGTACACTTTTCCATCAGCGCCTATGAATGAATCACCATGCTTGTGATCGTGGTCATGGTGATGATGATCATGTTCATGTTCATGGGTGTGATCGCCTTCAGAATCCATTGGTTGTTACTGAGTTTTAGCTAGATTCTCTCAGTTCTCAGTGTACTTGAGGACGAGGTATCTAAAGATGAGGTGTGGACCAATTCAAACAATACGACAAGACTGACAGGTTTTGGATCAACGTGACTATAATATTTTGTTGAAATGTGAATGGGCAAATATAATAATCCAATTATCCATATTTTAAAGTTGTGGATTCCCTTAATCAAAATAGTTAAATTCATTCTCATATAAATCTTTCAATGTATTTAATTTTTTGTTACATCCATCAACTATGTTGGATGACGAAATGAATCATCAAATATTATTTTATAATTTCGTTATATTGAGGATTGTTGTGGATACTCACTAAATATTTAAGGACGAAAATAATTATTTGTCAAATGTGAATACCAATTAGTCTTCTTGGTAAAAGCCACAATTACCAAGAGACTCACAAATGTAAGTTGATTCATCCGCAAAGTTGTGGATTCAACTCTTAACCTTAAGTGTAACGGATTTCGGTGGGTTTATCATAGATGCTATAAATTATATGTTTCATTGACACAATTGTGTGCTTGATCACAATGTTAATTGTTTAAGCATGAGTTAAATCGTAAGAATTTTTGTACCACAAAAAAATCTTAAGAATTTCTGATTATGAAACAACAGTCATAAAATCTAAAATTCCATTCATTGCAATTATGAAACAAGTGTCACAAAACTATGATTAACCTAATTACTTAATTCTATCAAACTGATGCCTAAATGTGAAAGATCTTAACAATTTCTATTCGAGACGAATTAAATCAAGCACTTAAATCAATTTTTTTTCAAAATGTAACTACTCCAATATTGAGATGTGATGGGATTGTTAAATTCTATTAATTTTGTTGTTGTTATTACATTGTAGTTTCTTTACGCTCAACTTTTACATTTTTGTTTATCGTCGCTAAAATTATGGCTTGACAACTGTCGGTTTTGGTTGGCAGCCGACCGAAAATTATGAACCATCGGCCAACCGTGGGTGAGAAAATCCCACTCAATTTTTTCTGTTAGAGTCATCGGTTTGATCGGTTTTCGGTTTGAGCGGATTGTTGGTTGGTGCGGGTGGGTTGGAACTGTTTAGATATTGGAAATCATACATAAACAGAACAACAAGTTAAAAAAATTCAAGTCTTTTCATTTGTTCCACACATAACAGAAGAACGGAATCTTTGACAAACTAGTGATTTCTCAAGCTGAGATAAAAATGAGTTTTTGATTAGAGATAGAAATTTTAAATACATCAATCTCAAATCTAGATGTTATATAATTTTGGTTTTTATTAAATAATGGATATGGAAGAAAATAGGGACGAACAAATCCATATTATAATAGATCTAGCATAGCACAAAACAATTTGCTACTGAAAAGTTGAAGAGAGATGGATGATCTAAGCATGAGAGAATAGAGCAACATAATGAAGTTGAGGGGAGAAGAGATGTAGAGAAACATGGTGATTTGGGTTGAGAGAAGCGAGAGGGGCGTTGTTGTTCTAGAGAAAGATGATGTGAGAATGAGAAGAAAATGGGTAATATGTGAGACGACAATGTTAAGTGGAGGAAAAAATCTTACACACCTATTATTTTGGTTGGATATGGGTACCGGTGAATAGGATACCTATAACAATCCATTATCGATATTTTAAATTTGTCATTGCATTCCCTTAATCAAAATAGTTATAATCTTAAAATGTTATGTTAATATTCTCATATAAATCTTTAAATGTATTTAATTTTTGTCACATTGATCGACTATGTTGGTTGACGAAGTGCATAATCAAATATTATTTTGTAATTTTGTTATATTAAGGATGTTTGGTTTCATCCACCCAAAATTGACCGTGTTAAACCAACAGAATCCGGTTTTACAACCCGCTTGATCCGAATAATCGCATGAACCGAACCAAATAATTTTGGGCTAGCTCGGACAGATGGTTTGAGCTACTTTGCAAATTCTTATCTAGCTCTAGCTAAAATGGTGTGCAAGAAAAATTGTCTTATTATCTTTCATAATTGAATATGTGACATAACATTTGCTTACTCCCCATGCAACATTGAGATGTGCATAGCAAATATGGCACAAAAGTTAATTAACTTTTTAAAATTGAACCGAACCTAACCAAACAACATATTTATATTTTAATACCTTTTTTATATTAGTATGATATATTGCATTAACCTATTATTTTTGAGTTCTTAATTTTTTAATACTAGTTATCAGTTTAATTTAATCATTTTTTTTTTTTAAGGATTGTAATATTGATTTTTAATATGTTAGTTGACATCCAATTATTATGTCACCATATAAATTTTGGGGGGTTTAAAATTTGTAAGGGGGACTTTCAAAAAAAATTATCAAACACATCTTATTTCAGTAAACAAAATTATAAAACCGAGCGCACCGGAAGAACAAAGGAAGAAGAGAGAAAATTCACCGGAATTAGGTTTAACGATGACGGGGACGGAGGCGCCGTCGGAGAAGAAGAGAGTCGCGACGGAATCTCTAGGATGGCTAACGGAATCGACGATAATGCCGAAGAAGCACAGAACCATCGAGGGTGTTGGTACATCTTCCATCTTCGAATTGAAAGCTGAACTCTACAAATCTCAAGAAGATTCCAAAAAGTCCAGAGAATTATCAGGCACTGACGCTGAATATCAACGCACCAAAAACATCATCACTTCCAAAGGTCCCTATTCCAATAAAAACTCCGGCGTCGATGCACGCGATCTCAAGTAATCATCTGAATCCCTTTTCTTTCACTTTATGTTTCAATTGTTTTATTATTTTAATTTTTTAGGAATTAGTCTGGTTATTCTGTTATTATATCCGGTGTGTGTTTGATTCTACAGTGAGAAAAATTGATTTGGAATTATATGTTTTTGTAAACTTGATTCTGGCCGAAATGTGAGTTGAAAATAAAGTGATTTATATTTGAATATATAAAAGTTAGCTGAACAAAAAAATTGAGTCTGGAAATCAATTTTAAGAATCAAAGCTCAAAATTTAGCTTCGAGGTAGAATCAATTATGGAGGCAAAATCAATTATGCAGCCAAACCTGTCAGAATTGCTCCGAAAGTGGAACCAAACATTCACTTATATCTTTAGATAATACCTGATTGAATTTGTGTTTGTTGATAATTAGGATTAATTTTTGTTTGTGTGTGTGTGCATTTGTTGTTATGATTAGGGATAAACTTGAGCTGAAAGCTATTAAAGATGGATCAGTGAGCTATGCTGCATTGGAGAAGAAGGCTGAGTTGTATGATAAGTTAGTTAAGGGAGAATTGTCTGATGAAGAGGACAAAGAGAAGTATTGTGTTGATTTTGTTCGTAAGAGCGATGATCATGATGATGGTAATGTCTCTACCAATCCCAACGTGTTGCAAGAAAATGAACATGGTGGTGTTGGTGATGGTGATACTTTTTCGCTTTTTAACTTGAAACCTGTTGGGCTTGGTCGAGCTGCTGGAGTAGTTGACGGTGCCGAGCACAAGCGCAATGTTAGGTACACGATTTGTCTCCTTATAACTTGCTATTTGTTGAAAGTACAATGTTTTTGTTCTATATATAGTTAGGATAGACTTGATGCAAAGGTTCTTTGTGTGTGTGTCAGTTTGATTGTTTGGAAACTTAACTTTTGGATGATATTGATTTTGGTTAAAGTGCATGTGAGCCTCGTAGGAGTGTGTGTTGATGAGTAAAACCGCAAGTGCACGGTTCTACCGAAGTAGTAAAAAGAGAGTATCGTTCCAACAGGGAGTTGTTTAATTTGATTAGTTTTAATTGATGATTAGAAAGAGATTTCAGTTGAAAAGGTTTGAATTTTTAATGAAAGAAAATAATTATAGAAAATGCCTTGGGATTATTGGTTTGTCTTGATGACAAACCAATAATATTTGTGATGATGAATTAACAAATACTAACCCTCTGCTGTCGCTTTATGAGTTTGGTATTTGTTAATTCATTATAAAAACGGTGAAATTAGATTAGAAAGTAGATTTATATAAAATTAGGGTTCGAGGCTTGGTTTGATTAGGATTACGTTATTAGACTTATCCAACAATCTTAAGACAAGAATAGTCTACTCACTCATGATCATCGTAGACATAGAAGAGAAGAAGAAGAACATAAATAAAATAACAAGAAAATAGAAGAAAGAACTTTTATTAAGAAAGACAATTGTCACTATTGAATTCCAAGAACAAAAGATGGTTTTACAAACTAGATGGCTGCTCTATTTATAGTCTAACATTGACTTGAGCCTCAAAAATTAAATCACTAAAGTGTTGCATAAGCATGAACTCTAGGTCAGAAATACTAAAATAGGCAACTTGTCGAAGAAGCAAAAGCAACAAAAGGGCAATATGGGGCGCGCCACTTGTTATATTTTTGCACAAGATCTTCAATTCTTTGTACAAGATATTTTTGTATGAGATCTTCATATTTTTGGCATGAATCAGCTCCAATTTCCCTTTCTTTTGCTCCAAGACTAAATCTTTTGAATATTCGTTCCTGAAATATTATAACTTGCAATTGAAGTAAAATAGCTCTAAAAGGGAAATAATATTAAATAAAACAAACTCAAATATAAATAAAACGGACTCAAATATTATATTAAAAACACTAATTATTGACTCGTCATGTGTTTTATGTTTGGAAAACTTTGTATAAAATGTGATTTTGGAGGAATTAATGTTGTTTGGTTAGATTAAAATCGATTTTGGGCGCATAATTACCAAAATATGCTTTATACATGGGAATGATAGGCTGATAGCAATGATTTGAGAGGTTTCCTTTCAAGTTTCAAGGTTAGAAATGTCAAAATTTCTGTGAGAAGCTTGTGCTTCAATGCGGAAGCTAAATCTGTTTGGCAACTGTGATAGCAATTTTAGCGACAAATTTATGCATTACAAGTAAAACTTGGTGACAGAGTGAGGGGAAGGAATGTGAAAGAAAATGTTTGAGAGAGTGGAAAAGAAAATCTTGAAGTTTTTATATTTCTGAAAATGATGATAATGAAGATTACAAGATGCAGAATCTGAACTTCGATATAGAAGTCCAGTGAGATTGGTCGCTGCTTCTAACTATCAGTTTATTAATTAACTCTCACTAATACCAGTTACAAGAACCCTAGGTTAACAGAAGTAGCAAAAGCTGCTAGAAGCAGAAGTTACTATAACTTACAGCAGAAATAATCTATGTGAATACAACGGAAACAAAAAGCAACGCAGCTTGCAGTAGAACACAGTAATTACAAATTCTCTAACACCCACCTCGTAATTCAAGGTGGACACACCATGGCAAAGAAGTCCAACACTTCAGGGTTTATCTCTATGTGTAGCAAGTCTCTGAGTGGATAAGGTCTTTATTAGTATGTCATCCAGTTGATCCACAGATGGGATATGATAAACAACTAGACTCTTGCTCAACATTGTTTCTCAGAAAGAGAATATATTTAACTACTTGTGCTTAGTTAGGGAGTGTAAAATTGAGTTAAGGCAACAGTACTCATATTGTCGTGAAGTATCCTTCTTGTTAGAATTGGTACATAAGTAGTGCAATAGTGAATTTGTGATTGAGTACCCGTTTAGTCACTCTTCTAGAGCTTTTAATTTTGGATTTAGGTAGGGGTCAGTTGTTGAATGCCTACTGGGTTAAGTCAAATTTTTGGTTTGATGATATTAAATTCAAATTGCTTGAATTATATAATATATAGTGCTGTAACCTATTGAGGTAGGGAATGGCTAACTATAAGTAACAACTCTTTCTAGGTTGCTCACTCAAAAAAAAAAAAAAACTCTTTCTAGGTTGAACTTGTAGAATATATAAAGAATAATGTCCTGTTTGTCTTTTACATTTAAGCAGGGAATGATGAAGATGGGGCTGGGGATGTTTTTGCCTATTATTGTTACTTGTTACTTTTGTGAGCCTATGGCTAATTTGGTCTTTCTTTTAAAATTTGATTTGCAGGGAAGTTCATGAAGAAGCCAGTCGTGCGAGAGAAAAGGCTTCCGAAATTAAACTACGCAGACAAGAGCAGTTAGCTGCTCAACGCGAGAAACTTAAGCAAGCCTATCTTCGGAAGAAATTGGCAGAACTGAAGGCCACTTCTGTTGGATCTGAATCTGAGATTAAGCACACATGATGTGCGCGCCAATTATTCTCAATAATTTATAAAGGTGGATGGAGAGAAGCAAATATTTCCTTTAAAAAAGGCATGAGGAGTTCAAAGCAGACTAAAACTGAGTTATTATTCACTGGAGTTACAACGTTGGTATATCTGGCTTCATTTGATGTAAAACAACCCTCAGATAATCAAAAAAGAAAGAAAAGATAGAAGCAAAAGAAACATTCCTCTTTTTTCTCTTGTAAATAATTTAATTTGACAATTGTTATGTACATGAATTATTATAGGTAAAGCACTGCCTTTAGTTTTGTTGGCCAAACCAAGAAGAGATTGGTCTTCCTTTGACCTTCAACTGATTTCAGTGACTTGAATCCACTGTTATCATGTTCTTGTGGATTTGACATCCCCTATTATTATGTTGTGTATTGAGTTTTTAAGAGAAAAAGAATTTCGCATTCCCTATAATTATGCTGTGGACTCGAGTTTGAATTTAAAGTTGAAAAAAATTGAGTTGTTAAGAATAAAATAGAAACAATGAAAAAATCAACCCAAAATCGCACATCCCCGTAGATGTTGTTATATTTTTATTGCTTACATTGCTTACTAATTTATTCCAGTAAGCTTTTCAAATAACCTGGTGAGCTGAAAAAGAAGAGTAAAAATAAAATAAAATTAGAAATGTCAGAAATGGGGTTTGAACCCACGGCCTCTCACGAGGGCAAGTTCTTAAGACTGGCGCCTTAGACCTCTCGGCCATCATGACTTTGCGATGCATCTTTTGTTACAAAATATATATATTGTTTAATATTTGGACGTAATTTTTAGAATAAAAAAACGACTCCGCTGGGGATCGAACCCAGAATCTCTGGTTCCGTAGACCAGCGCCTTATCCATTGGGCCACGGAGTCTTTACTGCAATGCTTGTTGATGTGTCTCAAACAATTGTATTTATATCGTGTCATGCCCTCAAAGGAAAATATGATCGAGAATCGAGATAATTTGTTGCTGGATGCTGTGGTGGCAAAGCCGAATGATTCATGCTTGTGGAATAATTTGGTTCAATTATGACCCAATCTTGGTAGCATGGTTTTTTTTTGGTTAAGAAATGGTGAATATGTCATTGTTTGTGACCATTGTTGAATAGAGGCGGGATGTGAATCCTCTCCTTCACTCTTATCTCCTTCTTTCTCTTAACTCTATATCTCTCATTCACTCTCCTCGTTAAAAGATAAAAATATTAACAAAAGAGAGTGAAATTAAGAGAAAGATAAAAAGTTAGGAGACGAAATAAGAGAAGAATGAATGAGATGATGCAATTTGATAGATGCGGGATTAAAAGTAATGGAATTAGATATTAGCATTTCTCCTAGTTTGAGGCATGTTAAGGTGTCATGCCTTTTAGATGAGCATTGCGAGTGGAAGTTTCAAGAGCTGGAAGCATGTTTGCCTCTAGAATTTATGCATAAAATGCATGTTATTATCTCTCATCCTTTGGGAGATCAAGGGGATGATGTAGGAGTCTGTATAAGTGGGAGTGTTGGTGAATACTCAGTAGCGCATGGTTACAATGCTTTGTGTATTTAAAATTTCAAGATCAATCAGAATGTAGATGGTTGAGGATGAATGTGAACAATTAAAGCTTTGGAATGAGTTCGGTGCTGGCTTATCGAACATGATAAGTTGATTACTAATAACATGCATATCGAGACTCCTTTTTGTCCTCAATGTGATGTTACTGAGTCAACATTGCATGTTCTTAGGATTGTCCACCATCAATGGGCACTCAATCACTTTTGCGTTTCTCTGGATTGCGTCTTTTCTCTAGGGCCCTGGACCTTCTACGAGGTTCAAATGTTCTGGAATTTCTTCTTTGAGTTTGACGTCGCTGCCCGTCTTGAGGGCTTCCTTCATACTCCCTCCGGTCACTATTATAAGCAAAACTCCACTTTTTAGATACATTAATTATTCAATGTATATAAAAAGTGCATTTTTGCTTATAATAGTGATCGGAGGGAGTATTTGTGCACTTTTGTATATGTCCTTTTGAATATTTAGGTAGATATGTTCATTAATGTAATGATCGTGCATCGCATGGTATTCACAATAGAGTGGGTGATCTTGTTCAGGTTTGGTCTAACTTTGTTGGGATAGATTCATAAGGTTGGAATCATATGCGTCCAGAAAAATCTTTCGAGGTTTATCACAAAAATAATTCAACATTTGAAATACATGATCTAGATTAAATTTAAATAAAATCATTTCGTTTAGAGTAATTTAAAATACATTTCAGATTTATAATCAAACTATTTTTAAAATAAATTTCACTTTTATATATTAAAGTACATTTCATTTTTATATTCAAAATAGTTTTAAAATATATTTGAAATTATATTTAAAAATAAATTTCACAATTAGACTAATTTTTTTTGAAAGAGTATTCAAAATATTTTTTATATTAAATTCAAAATTAAGTTAATATTTTAAATCTATATTATATGTAAAGAAAATAGCATGTGTTTGGCTCTTTTGGGCTGCCCATTTCTCTTTTCAAAATTACCTTCAACTTTCAATACAAATAGCACATGTAACATAGTAAATTCAAATATGAAAATTATTAAAATAAAAGTATAACAAACAATATATGAATATATATATATATGGACAAAACTTAGGTACAATTCTTCATGTACTTTTCGTATGGTTCTTAACTAAAAATACAACTTTTTGGAGATAACAAACTTTGAGAGAATTATGGATTTAAGGAAATCATGGTGAATTTAGTTAAGAACCATACGAAAAGCACCTAAGGAATTGTACCCAAGTTTTGTCCTATATATATATCCAGATTTTTTTTTTCATTTACCCTTTAAAAAGTGTAACAAACTAGATGAGTATATTCATACTTACTTTCTCATTATCACAATTATACCCTTCAACAATTTTTTCTATAAAAAAGGTTGTTGTTGGTGTCATTAAAAAAATAAGAATTGAGATTATATTTTTTTGTTATATTGTTGGTGTCATTGAAATCAACAAACATTTATAGTTTTAGTTTTATTCAAAATTAAAATTTCATAAAAATAACACCGTTCATAATTTTCAAATGTTAGCGCGATATGTGTCCGTCTTTTCGCTAGTTGATTATAACATTTTCAATAGACCCTTAAAAAAATGTTTCTAATAGAGTATGTCAAAAAAAAAGTTATCAATAAAAAAAGATTAGTGAAAAAAATAATTCAACATTTAAAATACGCGATCTAGATTAAATTTAAACAAATTTATTTCGTTTAAAGGAATTCAAAATATATTTCGCATTTATTTTCAGAATATTTTAAATACATTTCACATTTGTATCGAATAAATTTAAGTTTATAATTTAAAGTACAATTAATTTTTATATTCAAAATATTTTTAAAATACATTTCACATTTATATTATAGAATTAATTTCACATTTATATCCAAAATATTTTTTATATTTAATTCAAAATGAAATTGATAATTAAATGGATTATAACGTATTCTATAGAATACGTCAAAAAAAGAAATGTTTTCAATAGAAATAAGATTTATCACAAAAATAATTCAATATTTGAAATACACGATCTCGATTAAATTAAAATGAAATCTTTTCATTTAGAGGAAATTTAAAATATATTTCACGTTTATTTTAAATATATTTTAAATTCGATTCACATTTATATTAAAAAAATTAAAATAAATTCCATGTTCATATTTTAAAGTACATTTCAAATTTATATTTTTAAATACATTTCACATTTATATTTTATAATAAATTTCACATTTGTATTCAAAATATTTTTTTTAGATTTAATTCAAAATTGATAGTTTAAATGTATTATAAAGTTCACAATAGAGAAATATTTATCACCAAAATAATTTAATATTTGAAATACATGGTCTAGATTAAATTTAAATGAAATGTTTTAATTTTGAGGAAATTTAAATCACATCTCACATCTATTTTCAAAATTTTTTAAATATTTTTTACGTTTTTTGACTTGAAATATGTTTTACATTTATATTCTAAATATTTCTTTTAAAATACATTTCATATTTATATTTTAAAGTACACTAGCAACAAATTTGTGCTAACATTTGTCCTGTGAAAATATTTTGTCCCATTGTTTGTTAAACGTCGGTGATAAATATTTCTTCCATGTTTTTTGTATATTATTGACAAGTGAAATGTATTTATTAATATATTTTATTTGAATTTATTTTATTAATTTTTTATATTATATATTGAAACAATTGTCATTTTTATTGGATCACCTAAAAAAATTCAGAAGAAGGTGGTTCTACTGCATCAAATAGAACCATGGTGAGATAAAATCACTAGAACATCATAAAACATATTTTTATTAAATGTAAATTAAATACTGGACTCGTTTGTCACAAATTAAAAAATGATTTTAACATTCAATAAATTTAAAGATTAATTTAAAGAGATCTTGTAAAAAATAATAATCAAATTTGTGTTGTTTTCCAAAATAAGAATCACTTCTTAAAAAAAAAACAATTTACTCTGTTTATATATAACTAAATAAAAGAGATTTTTTTGTTACAAAATTATCTTCATCTTTTGATACTTATTTTCTCTCCACTCTACAAAAAAATATATTTAAAAAAAAAAATAGAGTGGAGAGAAAATAATTATAAGGAGGTAAGATTGTATTTTTGACAGTGAATCCGGTACTAGAAGATTTCACTTTTTTATTCAAAATATTTTTTTGTTATTTAGTTATAAATAAATTGATTCGATAATTTTAAATATAGGTCATATAAATGAAGCTTGTGAATTGAACCAAAATCCTCCTACCTGGTTGCTTGTTGCATTCCTCCATTGGAGACATGTCGCCTTCTCCGCGGTCAATTCCCACTGCCGATAGAATTAGCGACATGCATGATTCAATACTCTGTCACATTCTCTCTTTTCTCCCAACCAAACTCGCTTCCACCACAAGCATCCTCTCAAAGAGATGGAAGTCGGTGTGGCTCTCAGTCTTCACCCTCAACTTCGACCACGAAAGCTTTCAAAACTTCAACAGCTTTCACAAATTTGTTTTCTCAACCATGTTCTCGTTGCGAGATAAAAATATTTCAATTCATTCTTTTACATTCAAATGTGGTCAATCTTCTCGCTTCAACCAAAAAGACTTTAATAGAATTTTTAAATTTGTGATGCATCGTGGAGTTAAGACTCTTAACTTCAACATGTCCAATAAAAAGCGTCAAATCAAATTACCTACTCGCATTCTCGGCTTTAATAAAACTCTTCGAGTTCTTAAGTTGGGAAACATACAAATTGGAGATTTTGATCAAGTGGATTTTCCTTGTGTCAAAACTCTTGAGTTGTATAAGGTTACTTTCATATCTCATGAATACATTGTCAAGTTTCTTTTAGGCTGTCCTATTCTAGAAGATTTGTATACAAAATCGCTTGTATCAAAATTGTCACTTGTTCCGATAGAAAACTTGAATCCTTTACCTAATTTGGTCGAAGTAAGGATTTGTTGTGATTTGAATACTACTTTGATTTGCAAGACAAAGGTTTTGCATGTAGAACAGGTATGAATATATCATGCTCCTGAATAATTGTTTAAAGAAATTATGTTTTCACACTGCAGCATGTGTTCCAAATCTTTTGGTAGCATTAGCATTTTATTTTTATTTCAAGATGCTTCAGAAATTTAAGAAATAACTAGTCCTTGTATTATGCTTTTGCATTGAGAATTTGTCAAATAATTAACCATAAATTAAGAGTTTTGATATTGATATGCATTAAATAAATAATTTCTTAAGCCGGAAGCAACAAAAGATATGGAATGGAGAGAGTATTCATTTCTAATGTGTCTTGTGCAACTCATGCAGTCAAAGATCTCTTGGACAAGGCTTCCCGTGTTTTACAATTTGACGCACATGGAACTTAGTATTCATGATAAACATTGCGATATGGAGTGCACGTTGTTGCTAGGAATACTTCCACATTTCCCCAAACTTCAACATCTTATCATTCAGGTTTTGATGTTTAGGATTTGCTTTCCTTTTCAATTCTAATTTCACGAATTTTATTTTCTAAAAACAAAAATTATGTGAACTGTTTACAGGATAATGCGAAGGAAGGGAATATTTGTTACAATTTTTGGAAGCATCCTCCCACTGTTCCAAAATGTCTTTCATCACAGCTCAAAACATGTTGCATTAGAGGTTACAAAGGCACAAAACATGAGTTCGATTTTGCAGAATATATTATGCACCATTCAAAAGTACTAGAGACCATGAAAATTCAGAGTAAATGCCTTGAAAAGGACCAAGTGTTGGTGAAATTATATTCAAACATAAGGGGGGGCTCTACAGCAAGTAAAATTTTGTTTGATTATATTGATAATGATGTATACACCATGTTTTTTTAAGAATGGGTAGTGATTTTTCATGTATGAATTTTTTTGGGAGTTATATTATATAACTTTGCTCAGCAAAAAAATATCAATCTATGTAATCGAATTCTCCTTTTGATTATATACTGGTAAAATGTAAAGCTATGATATATTTTGAGTTTTAATTTATTGCTTGAAACTTGAATGAAATCTAGGTTCTATCAAAATATAACATTCGATGTCTATGTCGGCATGAAGTATTGAACAATGTTTGTTTGTCACAACAAAGTGGATTTCAATGACTGATGAAATTAATGAGATTGATTAGGGATAAAGGTTATGTTGTCAGCTTGAATATTTTCTTTGTTGCATGCCTCGCTTTTTTCCAGTTGTGGATTGTTTTGTATTGTTAAGTGTTAACTATAGTAAAGGCTTGCTTGAAACAATTTAATTTGATACAATTTCTTATAAGAATTGTCATAGTTGTTGGATGGTTTACAAGGCCTTTTACTGCTAAAAGCCTTTTGCTAGTACCATGCATTGTGTCCACTCCACTCTCTTTTGAGCTGGTTTATCAGTTGTATCACTGCTTTGTCAGTAAATAGATCATGGCATTTTTTGGGGTCTGTCTAATGCTATTGATTCCTAGATGTCAAATACTTTTGCAATGTCAAAGTGTTTAGAGTAAAAAGGAAATTGAACTTTTCTTGTGACAGGTTTGTTTTCCTAATTGAGTGAATTTATAAGGGGTATGAAGTCTTTCATATCCAATCAGTTTCATGCATTTGATAAGAATCAGTTTGTGAGGCACAAATTCTACGTTGTTCCATCGTATTAGATTATGGTTAGTCTTGCATGCCATGCCATATTTTATGAAATTTTATCGTTTCTGAGAGTTGAAACATGATTTTGTAATAATTTTCCAAAAGTAATCTTGCATGTCACTAAGTAAGTAAAATTTGAACTTCAATCCTCTTAAGCCCCTCCATCTCCTACCACAAAATAACAACCCTTCGATTTAACATCAGCTAAATTTTTACTCTCCTAATGGAGTGACATGAAGAAAAAAATTGACTACTGATGTATATAAATTTTGTATCTTCCAAATGGAGTGAATTAACTCCTCTACTGTTGTACATATTTTACTAGTTCTTTAAAACATGAAGAAATATCCAAATCAGAGGGAATTTGGACATGAACTCATGAGAGATCCTTTACAATCTATTATTTTAGTTTGTACTCATCTTAATTTCTTTCTACCACATGGTGTAGACATTGGTTGTAAAGGTATTGTTCTAGATGTAAATGGTGAATGGTCGATATAATCTAGTGTGGTTGCATAATTAATGCAGAACTTCTACAATTTGGTGTGGTTTTGCATGATCAAAGTAAAGCTTCTGCTTTTTATTTTTTTTATAAGTAACGCCCTTTTTTTTTTTTTTGAAGTTATGCTTTC